>JGI24707J26582_10000011_pt1 | contig 107064 bp, 106 predicted proteins | sample BioPla1DNA1_FD_26582 | JGI IMG/M metagenome (IMG submission 26582)
TAAAAAGAAAATATTAATAATATTGGATCATACTCATTTGTTTTGCTTAAAGTTATTAATCTTTCTTCTTTACATAAATCATCGATAACTTCTAATGAATTAGATAACTCATAATAAAAATTATTGTTTTTATAATAAAAGATGACATATTCTTTATCAATATTTATTTGAATATGTCTATCTTTGTATCTATTAAAATCAAAAAACTTTTGTATTTTACCTCTTTGTTTTATTATTAACATTATTTATCTCACCAAAACATGACATTTTATTTCATGTATTTCATCACTAGTTTTAATAGTAATTATAGTATTACCCTTACTATTAGCTACTACACTTCCATTTTTATCTACAGAAGCTATTTGAGAATTATTTGATGTGAAAATCAATTGATTTTTATTATATCCTTTAGGAACATTTAAAACTTTAATTGCAAAAGATTCATTAATGTCTAAAACCTTTGAATAATTATCAATTATTATTTTTTCAGTTTCTAGATTTAAGTATTTGTTTAATGCATAATACCTATCATTTACAGTACATCGTTCTACAAATTGCCAATTTTCCAAATGTTTATTTAATCCAGGTATTAAAGACGCATTATTTTCATTTAATATATTAAACTTCTTATATAAACCTAATTTTCTAGCAAATGATTTTGTGGAATTAAAAGTTGCATCTAAAACCCAATATCCTTTTAAATCACCACATACTTTAATATCTTCATTATCTTTTGTCATGTCATCCAATAAATCAGTAGGCAAATTGCTTTTACTTGAAGTAACTTTGCCTTTACTATCATAAATATGAACTATACTTTGAAGATGTGTTTTCAAACCTCCAGATAATCCAATATCCATTAATGTTTTATCAAACAAGTTTAATCCAGTATAAACTCCTAGTAATAAATTCCCTGATGCTTTAACAATAAAATCAGCATTATAATCATGATTAGATATGATTCTTAGTTTATTGTTTTTTATTTCCATTCCAATACTATGAGTGTTTGATAAACTAAGTTCAATTCTTCCACTTGTATATATCTCAATTTGTAATTGCATTAAAATAGTAAAACTAGGAGCACTTTTAATTGGAATCTTTATTTTACAAATTGGAATAATAGTTTCTAATATATCATTTTGATCCTTAAAAGAAGATTTTAAGGTACTAATAAAATTAGAAGTAGATATACTTTTCAAATCACTAAATTGTTTAGTATAGTTTTCTTTTTTTAAACCAATAGAACTATTTGTTTTAAAATCAACTCTAAAATATGCATCTTTTATTGTATTATTTTTTAAATTCCATTTGATTGTAGGTTTTACACTATGTAAACTAGCTTCTCCATATATAACACTTCCATTTGTATTTGTTTTATTAATATTAACTTTTAAACTTCCACCATTTGTAGTGTATTTAACTTTAAATCCATTTACTTCAAAAGAATTTGATTGCTTATTTGAATTACTTAAATTAACAAAATCAATTATTTCATAAGTTTCTTGTATCTCAACTTCATTAAAATCAATTTCATTAGATTCTATTTCATTTGATTCATAATCTTCAAAAATTGCATTATCAAAATCTACTTCAAATGTATCTTGTATATCAATTTCATTATATAAATCATTTATATCGGGATTACTTAATTTAACTTTCAATAAATCTTCTTTTTCAAATATATCTTCTACTTTTTTTATTGTATCTAAATTATTATTTTTAAACTTTAATATATCTTCTTCATTTATATTTGTCCCTTTAGGATAATATGCAATATTAAAATGTTCATCATATTCTAAAGGTTCTTCTTCAATTATTACTAAATCATCTTTCCAATTAAAATTATAAAATGAATTTTCATATACTTTTTTATTTAAATTATTAACTACCTTATCTAATATTGATAATGCTTCGTTTTTATCAATTATGTTTTTAGGGTTAAAACATTCTCTAGAATCAAGTTGCATTATTCCTAATGCAACTGATTTTTCTATATGTTTTGGATACTTACTTTTAGAACTATCTTTTATAGAAATAGCATTAATATCTTCATCATATAAATTACTTAATGTATAGGCAACAAATTCTCTATTCAAACTTGATTCAGTATTAACATTTGAATTAGTATCTATAACACCCCATTCAACTAACGCTTGAATACTTTCATAATATATCGATGATTCATCAATATTAACAAAATAGGGTGTTTTTTTAAAATAATCCTTAATGTTTAATTTATTACTTATTTCTAACAACCATTCTCCTACACTTATTGTTTCTACCTTATTAGAACAACCAGAAAGAATAAGGATTAAAGATAAGATTAAAATGGTTATTTTATAAAATTTATTGTGTAAAACTTGATGCATTTGCATTAATGGTTGTTTCTAAAGAATCATAACTTGACACAGTTAAATCTAAAAACTTAGAATATGAATCAATTGTTTCTTTTTGAATATCAAATTTAGTAGCAAATTGATTAAATTTTTGTCTAATTGTTTCTCCACTTTCTGATATCCAACTACCATTTAAATCATTCATTTCTTTTTTCATAGTAATTAGTAAATCATACATTTTTTGATTTAAAGTTCTAATAGCTTGTGAACAATTGCTTACTTCAGCTAACGATATTTTAATATTATCCATTTATCATCCCTCCTCAATTTACAAGTCTCATAGCTTGATTAGTTAATTCATCTTGAGTTTCTCTATAAGCTCTAGCAGAAGCTCTTAAAAACTCACTATACTGCTCACATAAAATAGCTATTTGTCTAAAATCATCTTCATAACTTCTTATTTGATTAGAAAAAGCAACATTATCTTTTCCTTGCCATGCATTATTCATAACATTAACTTCTTCAAATAATTGCATAAAGGTTCTTTGATATTCTTGTGTGTCTTGACTTATTTTTGTTGCACATGCTTCCAATCTTGATGGATCAACTGTTATCTTTCTCATATAAATACCTCCCTGGTATATATATTTGTTTATTTTTTTAAATTCCTAAATTGTATTTATAATTATTAAAATAAAGTTCTTTTTTATTCTTTAATTTATTTATCTTCTAACTTTTGTATTTTTGCAGATAAAGTATTTTTTTAATAGATAAACTATTATTTAGTATCATTTTATAAATAAAAAAACCCTATAGTCAGTTTATATCTAACTTTTAGGGTATATTTTATATTTATGAATTTTCTATTTCTTCAAATATTTTTTCTAATCTAGTAGCTTTTTCAAGTGTATTATCTAATTTAAATGTAAGTTCTGGTACACGTCTAGTTGTCATACTTCTAGCAAGTTCAGTCCTGATAAAGCCTTTAGCTCTATTTAAAGCTTTTAAACCAGCTTCATTTCTTTCTTTCTTACCTAAAAATGAAACATACACATCAGCATAACTATGATCATTACTAACAACCACATCAGTAATAGTCACAAAACCAACTGATGGATCTTTTAGTTTTAACTGTATAATATTAGTTATTTCTTTAAGAATAGTTTGGTTTAATCTTTCTTGTTTAATTTTTGCCATTATTCAATTGGTACTTCTTGGTCTTTATAAGCTTCAACCAAGTCTCCTTCTTTAATATCATTAAAGTTTTCAATTGTTAAACCACACTCATATCCTGCAGAAACTTCTTTAGCATCATTTTGGAATCTCTTTAATGAACCAAGTTTTCCATCATATACAACAATTCCATCTCTTATTAGTCTTACGTTACAGTCTCTAATAATTTTCCCATCTTGTACCATACATCCAGCAATAGTTCCAACTTTTGATGCTTTATATATTTGTCTAACCTCAGCTTGACCAATAACAACTTCTTCAAATACTGGATTTAATAATCCCTTCATTGCTGATTCAACTTCTTCTAAAGCTTTATAAATTACTTTATGCAATCTAATACTTACTCCAGAATCACCAGCCATTTTTCTAACATTAGCATCAGGTCTAACATTAAATCCAATAATAACTGCACCAGATGCTTCAGCAAGCATAACATCAGATTCTGATATAGCTCCAGCAGTTGATCTAATAACATTTATTCTTACATCTTCTACTTCTAGTTTTTCCATCGAAGCTTTAACTGCTTCAGCAGATCCTTGAACATCAGCCTTAATAATCATTGGAATTTCTTTTGCTTCTCCTTCAGCAATTCTTTGAGTCAATTCTTCTAAAGACATTGCAGAAGTTTGTTTTCTTTCTTGTTCAATTTTTACTTGATTTCTTCTTTGAGCTAATAATCTAGCTTCTCTTTCATCATCAAATACTTTAAACATATCTCCAGCTTCTGGAACTTCACTTAAACCAATAATTTCTACTGGAGTAGATGGAAGAGCTGATTTAATTTCTTCTCCCATATCATCAGTCATTTTTCTTACTTTTCCATAAGTAGTACCTACTACTAAGAAATCTCCAAAATTTAAAGTACCATTTTGAATTAATAAAGTAGCAACCGGTCCTCTACCTTTATCAAGTTTTGCTTCTATAACTGTACCTGTTGCAATTCTATTAGGATTTGCTTTAAGATCTTTAACCTCAGAAAGAACTAAAATAGTTTCTAATAAATCTTTGATACCAGTACCTAATTTAGCACTAGTTTGTACATAAATTGTATCTCCACCCCACTCTTCTGGAGTCAATCCTAAATCAGCCATTTCATTCATAACTCTATCAGGATTTGCGGTTGGTTTATCAATCTTATTAATCGCAACAATAATAGGTACATCAGCTGCTTTTGCATGGTCTACAGCTTCTTTTGTTTGAGGCATAACACTATCATCTGCCGCAACAACAATAACAACTAAGTCAGTTACCTTAGCTCCTCTAGCTCTCATTGCAGTAAATGCCTCATGGCCTGGAGTGTCTAAAAATGTTACAAGTTTACCATCAACACCAACTTGATAAGCACCAATGTGCTGAGTTATACCACCAAATTCACCTTCAACAACTTTTGTTTTTCTAATTGAATCAAGTAATGTAGTCTTACCGTGGTCAACATGACCCATAATCGTTACAATTGGAGCCCTAGGTTTTAAATCTTTTGGATCATCAACTTCATCATCTAATAAAGAATCTTCTTCCTCAAGTGGATCGACTTTTTTAGGAGTAATATTAAACTCTAAACAAACCAATTCAACTGATTCATCATCTAACATACTATTTATAGTAACCATATTACCAAGCATAAATAGTATCTTAATTACATCACTTGCATTACGATTACACTTTTGCGCAAGTTCACCTACAGTTATCCCTTCATAATATTCAATATTCTTGACTACAGTATTATGTTTTGGAGTAAACTCTTTAACATTTCTCTTTCTATTTCTTGGATTTGATTTTCTTTTTTTTCTAGACATTTATACCTCCTTCTATGCTTCTAAAATACTTTTCGCAAAGCCCTCCTCACAAATTGCAACCATTACAATATTACTTTTCCCAATACTGTTTGATAATTGCTCTTTAGAAACATTAGACTTTACAGGTATTTGATAATAAGCACATTTATCATTAACCCTTTTTTTTGTTTTATCTGATGCATCATCCGATAAAACAACTAAATAACATTTGTTTTTTCTTATAGCATCCATTGCTTTAACACCATATAAAACTTTGTTTGCTCTATATGCCAATCCAATTAATGAGTACAACCTATCCATTTAAAATAGCCTGTTTGATGCTTTCATATACTTCATCATTAATTTTAACATTAAGTGCTTTTTCTAAACTTCCTTTTTTCTTTGCTAAATCAACAACAGCAATATCTTTTTTAAGGTAAGCACCTCTACCATTCATTTTACCTTTAAGATCAACAACAACTTCACGCTCTGGGGTTCTTACAACTCTTAACAATTCTTTTTTTGGTAATTGTTCTTGTGTAACAACACATTTTCTCATAGGTATTTTTCTCATCGTTATTTACCTATTCAATATCCTCATAATACTCATCATCATCATATTCTAAGTAATCCATGTAATCATCATACATTGATAATTCTTCTTCTTCCTCTTGACGAGCAATTTCTTCCAATTCTTCTTCTGTATAGATTGGTTTTATTTCATAATCTAAATCTTTACGTATATCAATAGAGCGTAGTTTGTGTTCTTCTTCGTCATCTCTCTTTTTACGTTTTCTATCATCTTTTCTTTCTTGTTTAGGTTTTGAAGTATCCCCAACAAGTTTTTCAAATACAGAAACATACTCTTCAACTTCAATTTCAAGAAGTTTTTGTTTCATTGATAGATCTTCAGTTTTTTCTTCTTGAATTTCTTCTTCTATTTCTTCTTCTATTTCTTCTATTGCTTCTTCTATGATTTCATCTATTTCTTCAAGCTCATCTTCAAACTCTTCATAATCATCTTCATAATCATAATATTCATCATCAAACTCTTCATCATCAAGCTCTGCTTCTTGAGCAGCCTTAATTGCTGCTTGTCTTCTTTCTTCAGCTTCTGCTGCTTCTTTTCTCATTTTTTCTAATTCTTTAGCAGCTGCTTCACGTTTTTCTTTTTCAAGTCTGATTTCATATTCAACAAGCATTTGTCTATAATCAATGCCTTGCTCTTCTAATTCTTCTTCAGTCTTAATATCTATTTTCTTATCAGTAAGTCTAACGGCAAGTCTAGCATTCTTTCCTCTTCTACCAATAGCTAAAGAAAGCTGGTCTTGATTCACTACAACAATCAACGATTTCTTATCTTCAGTAGGAACAACAGCTATAACTTCTGCAGGAGCTAATGCATTTTTAACTAAATCAGTTAAATTATCACTCCATTCAAAAATATCGATTTTTTCACCTTGAAGTTCTGTAATAATTTCTTGTACTCTGCTTCCTCTAGGTCCAATACAAGCTCCTATTGGATCAACATCAGGATCATGAGAATAAACTGCCATCTTAGTTCTGTCGCCAGCATCTCTTGCGATAGCTTTTATTTCTACTACACCTTGATATATTTCAGGAACTTCTTTTTCAAATAATCTTTTAACTAATTTAGAATCAGCTCTAGATACTAAAACTTGAGAACCCTTTGTTTCTCTTTTTACATCAGTAATAATTACTCTAAGCTTTTGACCTTCTCTATAAATTTCTCCAGGAATTCTTGCTGAAGCAGGCATCATTGCAATAGTTCTTCCTAAATTTACAAGAACAAATTTTTCTTCAACTGATTCAACAATACCTAGTACCATTTCATCAAGTAAATCTGAATATTCTTCATATACTGCTAGTTTTTCTGCTTCTCTAATTTTTTGTTTTATAACATTTCTAGCTAAAGAAGCACTAGCTCTACTTAAATTTTTAATTGAAACTTGCATTTCATAAACATCACCGATTTCATAATCTTCTTTTTGTAATCTCGCATCTTCTAATGATATTTCTAATTCATCATCTTCAACAGTTTCTACAACGTTATATTGTTGAAACATATTAATATGACCTGTCTTGTCATCAAATTCAACTCTTAATGATATATCAGGTAGTTCTACATTCTTTTTGTATGCTTTTATTAATGCTTCTTTTAAAGCTCCAATAATTACATCTCTAGATATATTTCTATCATCTTCTATGCTTGATAATGCTTTTAATAAAACTTTATAATCCATTTCTTTAATTAAATATTTACCGCTAAACGGATAAATTCTATCTCCTCTCTATTAAATTCTAGTGTTTTATACACTGCTCTGTCTTTATATTTAAGTAATATACTTGAACCAACTTCCACTAAATCGCCTCTAAATTCATTTTTACCCTTAATTGAATAATTTAATCTAACAAACACATGCTTACCAACTAAATTTTCTAATTCATTAAGATCTTTAATTTCTCTTTCAGCTCCTGGACTACACACTTCAAGTACATATTTACTATCGATTTCATCATCTAATAAATTTGAAATACTCTCACTTACAAGTGCACATGTATCTAAATCCATAGTTCCATCATCTTTTACAATTGATACTTGTAGTATTCTGTTTTTCTTATCATTAGTCCATTTGATGTCATAGAGTTTAACTTCATTACTAATTAAAGTCGGCTCTATAAGTTCTTTAATTCTAGCTATTTGATTCATTTACTCTCCTTTTCCATAAATTAAGGAGTGCATCGGCACTCCTTGTAGTCATCTATTAGTATATTCCAAGAAAGTCATTTTTGCAAGTAATTAAGCCATATTTATATAATCTTTACTTTATAATCAAAAACTTTAATAATAATCTTTTTTCTATTTATATGTAAATTTTCACTAAATTAATGTTAAGATAATAGTGGATAAAACATTGTTTTAATTATCCTAGAAAGAGTTGATATAATGAGTAATTTATTAAAAAAAATCCATAATATTGGAATCGTCCCTGTAATTGCACTTGAAAATGTTGAAGATGCTGCGCCTTTAGCAAAAGCACTTTCAAATGGAGGTCTCCCTGTTGCTGAAGTTACATACAGAACTGATGCTGCTCATGATTCAATGATTGAAATGAGAAAAGCTTGTCCTGATATGGTAATTGGTGCTGGAACTGTTATTACAAAAGATCAAGTTGATTCTGCAATTGAGGCTGGTGCGGAATTTATTGTTTCTCCAGGTTTAAATCCAGAAATAGTAAAATATTGTCAAGAAAAAGATATCCCTATTATTCCAGGAGTTGCTAATGCATCAGATATAGAAGTTGCAATATCGTTAGGATTAGAATTAGTTAAATTCTTCCCTGCTGAACCATTAGGTGGTTTAAAAATGATAAGTGCACTAAGTGCTCCGTATTCTTCAATTAAATTTATGCCTACGGGTGGAATTAATGCAAAAAATATTAATGACTATTTGGCTAATCCAAAAATCATTGCTTGTGGTGGAACTTGGATGATTGATAAAAAAGCAATTGCAAATAAAGATTTTGATAAAATTGAAAAATTAACTAAAGAAGCTGTTAATAATATGCTAAACATTAACATTAAGCATGTTGGAATTAATAGTGAAAATAGTAAAGAAATTGCGGATGCTTATGGAAAACTACTTCAAAAAGATGTAAAAGAAGCTCCAAAGAGTTACTTTGCTGGAAACTTAATTGAAGTAATGAAACCTGAATATAATAAAGGTACAAAAGGCCACATTGCTATAGGTGTAGATAATTGCGATAGAGCAAAACGATACTTTGAAGAATTGGGCTATGAATTTGATGAATCAACAATTAAATATGATGATAAAGGAAGAATGAACTTTATTTACTTCAAAGATGAAATTGGTGAATTTGCAATTCATCTTGCAAATAATTAATATAACAATAAAAAAACATTAGATTACAAAATTTCTAATGTTTTTTAATATTCTACTCTACTTACTCTTATATCATCACCTTGTATTTCAAGTATTGCATAACAAGGCCTACTAAAATCCCTATTATATCTAATACTACCTGGATTTATTAGATGCACTCCATCAAGAATTTGATATTCAAATACATGTGTATGTCCAAAACAAACAATATTACATCCATATTCTTTAGCTTTATTAACTAGTATAGATCTATCTTTAAAAAGCATCATTCTATGTCCATGGGTAATAAATATATTATGCTTCCCCACATTTAAGACTCTAAATTCAGGATAATCATAATAATCATTGTTTCCCCTAACACAAATAAACCCAAACACTTCGCTAGGATGTAATTCTATATCTCCACAGTGAATAAAATAATCAGCATCTCTATGCCTTTTCATTACATTAGGGATCCAATCACTTCTACCATGGTTATCTGAAACAACTATAATTTTCATATTTCCTCTATTAATTTAATAATGTTATAATCTTCTTAGGTGAATAAAATGTTTAATTTATATCCATACAACTATTGGTTACTATACTTAGCAGTTGTAATAACTATTATTACATTATTTTTATTATTGTCAAAATTAGTTAACTTAAATAAAAAAATAAAGTTACAAAAACCTGAAATTCAAAAAATTACTGATAAAACCAAAAAAATAGATGAAACTATTAATATAATAAATACTGAGGTAAAAAATTTAATTAATAAAATTAAAAAGCTTTCTCCATTTATTGTATTAACTTATTTATTTTATAAAAACTATAAAGATTCAGAAGATCGTGGTGTAAAAAGAATTAACACAAGCTTAGTAAACACAGTTAAAAAAGCATCAGTATCAAATGAAAGTAGATTAATTAAAGCAATGAGAAAAATATAATTACTTTCCTAAAGTTTCTTTTAAAGAAAGTTTATTATCATACATATATTTTGCTAGCTCAACCCCTACATATCTATAATGATTAGGTTGAGCTTTTTTGTTATATAAATATGCCTTGTCTAAACTATATGTTTGAATAAAACCAAACTTATACGCATTGTTTTCTAACCAAAAGCTTTGATTTGTTCTTACAAAATCATCACTTTCAACACCATCAACCACAAAATCAACTGCTAAACCAAGTTGATGCTCACTATGACCTGGATAAAATTCATAATATGAAGCATCATTTCCGTGTACTGCTATTGCACTATCATATAAAGATTTTTGTTGTTGATATGAAATATAAGCATTTTCTACAAGTAAACCTCCACAATCTCCATATTGAAAACCTTCTTTACTAATTGCGTTGCACAATTCAATTAGAGGTTTCTGTATAGCAACATCCACAATTAAAGCATTATCATACAATGTTGGTATTTTTTCATTTAATCTTTGTAAATTAAACGGAGTTCTAATACTTATAGAATTATTATCATCTACATATGCACTCATATCTCCAGCGTTAATAACTAAATTAGAATTTGGATTATATTCATCTCCATGCTTAAGCCAATAATATACTTCACTATAAGAATAATGTATTAAAAAAGCATTTAATACTTCAACACTCATATACTCTCTAGTTTCTTCAACCATTTTAACTATATTAGAACTAGGAAGATTCCATTGTAGTTTACTTAACTCATTATATTCTGTGGCATGATATATATTAAAATCACTATCTTTTATAAAATCTATAAATAAACTAGGCGCAATACTATACTCAATAATATATTCAATTTCTTCATCACTAAGATATTGTTTGATAAGTTTTCTATGTTCTTCATTTTGATATGGATATCTAGATAAAGGATCAAAGTTATAATTCATAAATGAAAAAGCACTAAAAAAAATAACAGTCACAGAAATTATTAATGCTATACTTCCCTTTTTCATTTATTTACCTCCTTAAAAATTATAGCATATCGCTATCATTTAGTACCCTATATATATTTTGTGCAACATTATTAGGTACAACTTCACTTAACTCTTGAATACTAGCATTTTTAATTGCTTTAAAACTTTTAAAATGCTTTAACAATTTTTCTTTTCTAACTTTTCCTACTCCATCAATTTCATCTAATATTGATTTTGTTTGAGCTTTTTTTCTTAATTTTTTATGATAAGTTATCGCAAATCTATGAACTTCATCTTGCATACGAGCAAACAAGAAAAATAATTCACTATCTTTATCAACTTCTAATTCATTTAAATCTTCATCAAGTAAAATAGAAGTAGAATGATGTTCATCCTTTGCTAAACCTAAAATTATAATATTTAAACCAAGTGAAGAAATAATTTCTTTTGCGGCATTTATTTGAGGTTTTCCACCATCGACAATAACACAGTCAGGCATTATTTCTTCTTCACTTAACAATCTAAAATATCTTCTATATAATATTTCTTTCATTGAATCAAAATCACTATTTCCAGTGCTTAACTTATATAATCTATAATCTTTCTTTAACGGTAAACCATCTTCATACACTACCATTGCTCCAACTGTAAATGCTCCTGATATATGAGAAATATCAAATAATTCAATTCTTGAAATATCTTTATTCAACAATTCATTTAATTGATTATTAGCTTTTTCAATATCATCATATTTCTTTTGTGCAACTTCAAATTTTAATTCTAATTGTTTTATCGCATTATTTAAACACATATCAATAAGCTTTTTTCTATATCCTTTATGCGGTTGAACTATTTTTGTATCTAATATTTCATTTAAACCTTCTATATCAATTGCTAAAGGTAAAACAATTTCACTTGGTTTAATATGATTTTCATAATATTGGCTAATAAATGAAATAAATTCTTCATCAGGATCACCATACAATGCTAATAACTTAAATTCTCTTTCTAAAAGCTTTCCACTTCTTATCATAAAGCCTTGTATGGCAATATATCCTTTATCACTATGATATGCAAAAACATCAATATCATAATTATCCATTTTATCAACTTCTTGTTTTGACACAACATAATTTATAGAATTAATTGAATCATTATAAAGCTTAGCTTTTTCATACTCCAAATTATCACTAGCTTCATACATTTTTTTATATAACTCATCAATAGTTTCTTTAGTATCTCCTCTTAAAAACTTAGTAATTTTCTCTGACATTTCTTCATATATTAAAGGATCAATATCATACTCACAAGGACCTAAACATTGATTTAAATGATAATATAAACAAACTTTTTTAGGCATTGTTTTACATCTTCTTAACGGATAAAGTTCTCTAAGAATTTTTAATGTTTGATTAGCCGCAAAAACATCAGGATAAGGACCAAAATACTTACTGTTTCTATCTTTTTTAATATCTCTAACAACACTTAAAGTAGGATATTTTTCATTAGTAAGTTTTATATATGGATAAGTCTTATCATCGATAAACATAATATTATATTTTGGTCTATATTTTTTAATTAAATTTATCTCTAAAATAAGTGCTGCTTTTTCACTATCAGTAATTACAAAATCAAAATCGTGCACAAGACTAACCATCTTAGTAGTTTTATAATCATGTGCACCTACAAAATATTGATTGACTCTATTTTTTAAATTTTTTGCCTTACCAACATATAATATTTTGCCTCTTTTATCCTTCATAAGATAACAACCAGGTTCTTGTGGTAATGTTGATAATTTAGCTTTTAAATAATCTTTCATATTTCACCTAAAATTTACTACTGTAGCACCAGTACCACCTTCATTAGGCATTCCTAGCCTAAACTCCTTTACACTATTATCATTTCTTAATCTTTCATGTACTGCATTTCTTAATGCACCAGTACCATCACCATGAATAATTCTAACCATTGGAAGTCTAGAAAATTTTGCATTATCTAAAAATTTATCTAATTCCACTAAAGCTTCCTCAACTCTTAAACCAATTAAATTACATTCAAAAGTAGATTCTGTAATTTTATGAGTATTTACAAAAGTTGTTTTCTTTTTTGCAATTTTTTTATCACTATGTCTAATATTAGATAATTTGGCTTTAACTCTAATCCCTCTTACATCAATATCAACTTGTTTTTTACTAATTGAAGTAATAACTCCAATTTGATTAGTAGCTCTAATTGATACAACATCTCCAACTTTAAATTCTTTATTACTTACTTCTTCTACTTCATTAATCTCTTCTTTATCATCAAGTTTCTTTTTAATTATTAAAGCTTCATGATATTTTATATCATTACTTTTGGATCTAAGTTCTGAAATAATCTTATCAGCTTCTTCTTTTCTCTCTTCTAAATAAAGACTAGCCTCTAGTTTTGCTTCATCAATTAACTTTTCTTTATTATTCTCTAAATACAATTTTTCTTTTTCTATTATTTCTTTATCTTTATTTATTTGTTCCAATTTTTCTTTTAATTCAATTTCAATATTTTGATTAACTAAAAGTTGTTTTTCCAATTTTTCTAGTAATTTATCTTCCTTCGTTTTACCTTGTTCTTTTAAAAACTTTGCATAATTAATTATCTTTGGATTTAATCCATATCTTAATGCAATATCAAAAGCATTACTTTGACCTGTTAGACCTTCAATAAATTTATATGTAGGCATCATATTTTCTAAATCAAATTGAACCATTGCGACTAGAATATCATCATGTTTTTTTCCATAAGTCTTTAACCTTCCATAATGAGTAGTTGCAACAATCATTGATTTTCTTTCTCTTAATTCATTTAAAACTGCAATTGCTAAACTTTCTCCTTCTTTAGGGTCTGTACCAGAACCAAGTTCATCTAATAATATTAAACTTTCACTTGTCGCATTATTACAAATATGAGCAAGCTTAGATAAATGAGCACTAAAAGTACTTAAACTAGATACCACTGATTGTTCATCACCTATATCAAGATAAACATTATCAAAAAATGGTATTTTAGCACTATCACAAGAAATTGGCATTCCACAATATGTCATTAAAACCATCAAACCAATAATTTTTAAACTAACTGTTTTACCTCCAGTATTAGGACCAGTGATTAAAAGTACTCTATATGGTTCTTTTATAGTATATGTATTAGAAACAACAGCTTTAGGATCAATTAATGGATGTCTTGCTTTATGTAAATAAAGTTCTTTAGTATCTACTAATTCTCCCGTAGTACAATTATTGTTTTTACCCCACTCACTTCTTGCAAAAAGACTATCTAATAAAGCAACAGTACTCAAATTATATTGTAAAAAACTTGCAACTTCTTTAACTCTAGAAGTACACTCTATTAAAATCCTTTCAATTTCTTGTTCTTCTTGAGACTTCAGACTAAGTTTTCTATTATTAATTTCAATAAATACAGGAGGTTCTAAATATACAGCTTGTCCAGATGCACTTTCACCATAAACAAAACCTCCTAAAATATTTTTATCAGTATTTTTAGCTAAAACAACTACCCTATCATTTCTTCTAGAAACTATTCCATCCACTAGTCTTGATGCATTATCTTTTTTGTATTTTTCAATTAAAGAAGATAATTCATTTTCAAGTTTTTTTAATTTGTTTCTAATCAGTGATAATTCTTTAGATGCACTATCCTTTATTTCTCCATACTCATTAAAACAACTCATTAAAAACTTATATAAATTATTATCATAATATAATGACTCTACTAGTTCATCTATAGATGAATAATCTTCCTTATATTCTTTGAAATAATTTTCAATATCCTTTATACCTCTAAAGTGATCTAAAATATTTAAGCACTCTATACTAGTTAAAGTTTTATTTTTTAAAGCATATTCTAAAGATAAAGTAATATCTTTAAACCCATTAAAAGGCATACTTCCATACTTATATGTTAAATCTAGTGCCTCTTTTATTCTTTCATTATTTCTTTTAATAATTAATCTATCAAAGGTAGGAGAAATTTCTTCAAGATGTTTTTTACCAAGAGAAAAAGAACAGTATGAAGACATCTGTTTAATGAGTACATCTAATTCAATTCTTTCTTTAATTTGATTCATCTCTTTGTGTAAATTCCTCTATTGGTAAATCTTCAAAATGATTTTCATCTAAAAAGTTTCTTAACCAAGTTTTATCATCATCATTAAGCTCTTCAATACCCATAATTATTTTGTTTATTGTTTCACTATCATTCATTGGATCTAAAAATGAAACAATACCATTTTGAAAATAATTATCTATATCATATAAAACAGTATTATTATATATATCCATACCATTTTTTATTAATGGTGAACTAAGTAGCATACAAATCAATAATATCCATAAAGTTGTTAAAACAATACTTAAAGCTCCTCCTAATATACCACTCAACTGTTTAATTAAAGGAACCTTTTGTAAAGCTTTAAATGCTGGTTTAATTAGTGAAAATACTATATTCAATAATAATATCAATAAGAAAAACCAAGCAAGTTCATTAATCTTTGAATAAAACAAAGTGTTTAATATTTCAGTATTAGTAAAAGTCCAACTATGAGGCCATAAATCAATGTATTCCGCAAATACAGGAGCAACATATGCAGAAACTAATAAAGACACAATTATTCCTAAAGTATTAGCTAATTGTACTAAAAAACCTGTTTTAACACCTCTATAAAACATAATAATATAAAACAGTATTACAACAACATTTACAATCATATACACATTAATTGTTTCCATAATTAATCCACCTTATTTCCTCATATATAATACTCAAATATAGTTTTAAATTCAATTCATGTGTTAATATATTAGAATGAATACTATTACATTAACTTTAACATTAAAACAAATTGAAAAACTAAAAAATACTTTTAAAGACAATATTGTAAATAAGGAAATTCCTTATGTAAATCTTCAACTTAAATTAGAAAATTGCACAATTACAGTATATACAACTAATAAAGTAGTTTTTCAAGGTAATGATGCACATATCTATGCATCAGCTTTTTATGATAATATTTTTATAAATCAAGCAGGAAGTGATGAAGTTGGAACAGGAGATTATTTTGGTCCAATAACTGTTTGCGCATGTATTGTAAATGAAGATAATTATAACAAAATCAAAGATCTAAATATCCAAGATTCAAAAACTTTAACTGATAATTTTATTTTAGATATTGCACCTACACTAATGGAATTACTTCCGTATAGTTTATTAATTGTTGATAATAAAAAATATAATCAAGTTCACTCAAATTATAACTTAAACAAAATAAAAGCATTATTGCACAATCAAGCATATATAAATTTAAATAAAAAAGAAAAACTTCCAAATCTTTTGATTGTTGATCAATTTACAAAAGAACATAATTATTTTAAATATTTAAAATATGAAAAAGAAATAATTAAAAATATACATTTTGAAACAAAAGCAGAAAGTAAATACATTTCAGTTGCTTGTGCTTCAATTATTGCACGATATGCTTTCTTAAAAAAATGGGAAGAAATGGAAAATAAATATAATTTTAAATTTACCAAAGGTGCAAGTAGTAAAGTTGATAATGATGGAGTAAATTTCATAAAACAATTTGGCGAAGAACAATTAAAAAATGTAGCTAAGCTACACTTTAAAAATACAGAAAAAATCAAATCAATTATTAATCAACAACCTTAGTCTTAGTAACTTCAATTTTAATTGTTTCATTAAGTCTAACACATTTAACCTTAGCATCAGCAAGCATTCTTTTGCTTGCTTTTACACCTTCTGTATCTGCATATTTATCTGACTCATATACAATTTTTTTAATTCCAGATTGAATTATTGCTTTTGCACATTCATTGCAAGGAAATAATGACACATACAAGGTACAACCTTCAACACTATGTCTACTATTTAAAATCGCATTTAATTCCGCATGAACTACAAAAGGATATTTTGTTTCTAATGCTTCCCCTTCTCTAGCCCATGGATAATCATCATCAGAACATCCTCTAGGAAGTCCGTTATACCCAATTGATACAACTCTATTGTCATCATCAACAATAACAGCTCCTACTTGAGTAGAAGGATCTTTAGACCTATATGCGGATAAATGAGCTAAGCCAATAAAATATTCATCCCAAGTTAATGCATCTTTTCTTCTTTCCATAAATGTCTCCTAATAATATTTATATATTTCTATTAATTTTTTTTCGAGATATCTTGCATAATAATCTAAACCTATTCTCTCATAATTCTTTAATATTTGTATATCAGTCTGTAAATAAATACCTTCTAATGAAGATTTATTAACAGTAACAACTTTATAACCCAATATAAATACTAGCATTATTAAAGAAATTAAAGAATTCTTTTTAAGTGTTTTCCAAGAAATATTATTTGTAAATAAAATTCCAATAAGAACACCAAATAAGAAACCACCTAAATGACCATAAAAAGCAATTCCAGGAAGTAAACTAATAAAACCATTAATTAATAATATGGATACTATATTACTTCTTAAAGCTGGATTTTTTATTATGCCTGAATGGAAATAATAAACCAACAAAGCACCTAATAATCCAAATATCCCACCACTTAAGCCTGTAGCAACAACTGCATTATCTAAAATATAAGTTAATACACTTCCACCAATAGTAGAAATAATAAGTATTATTATAAATTTAAAACTTCCATATACAGGCTCTAATATTCTACCTAAATTATATAAAGCAAGCATATTCATCAATAGATGCATTGTATTACCGTGTGTTAATCCAACAGTTAAAAATCTATGATATTCTCCTGCCATAATAAATATTTTATAATATGCACCAAAGAATATTTGAGATTCAACAACACTATTAAAGTTATTAGAAAAAATATTTATTAACGTATAAAATATCAAACAAATTATTATAATAATTAATGTAGCTTTTGGACGAGATATACCAAAAATATTAGTTCTTTTCTTTTTAATATATTCATTTAAATCCATAGTAATCCTATTTATTTCTTCAACAGGATTATCTACAGGTTTTAATACTTTTTTAATATCTATAAAATATTCAGAAATATCAATTCCATTATAAGTCTTATCAGTTATTGAAATATAATTTTCTTCTAATTCTCCATCATACTCAACCACATGGATATTTAACATTTCTTTTGTATTACCAATTAATTTGCTCATCTCATCACTATAATTATTAATATTATTAATTTGAATCTCATTTAATGGTAAATTCTTATCACTAATTCTGATAATTGTATATTTTTTATGTTCTCTATTAAACAACCAAAAATCATTATCTTTTTGATTTCTACCATCAACAAGTTTAATAATTTGATAATTATAATTTTTAACAAAATAATTAACTAATTCTAATTGCCAAACTAATGAGCTTTTCATACAGTTTCAAGCTCCTCAATAACATCATTAAAATACTTAGGTAAATCAGCCTCAACAGTAATAAGTTCATTAGTTGTAGGTTGTTTAAAAGTAATGCTAAATGCATGTAACATTTGACCTTCGGTATCTTTTCTTGTATTTGATGGAGCATATTTATCATCACCAACAACAGGATAATTTATATATTGCATATGAACCCTTATTTGATGAGTTCTACCAGTTTCTAATGAACACTCTACAAGTGTATATTTTTCAAATCTTTTTAAAACTTTAAAATGGGTAACAGCATCCTTAGAATTAACATCTGTAACAGCCATCTTTTGTCTATCATGTTTACTTCTTCCTATAGGTGCATTTATAGTACCAGTTTCATGATCAATTACACCATGAACTAAAGCTATATAATTTCTTTTACAAACATTTTCTTTAATTTGTTTAGCAATACTTAAATGAGCTTTATCATTTTTACATACTATTAAACAACCAGAAGTATTTTTATCTATTCTATGAACAATTCCTGGTCTAATTGAATCTTTGTGATTAGATAATTCATTAAAATGATAAAGTAATGCATTTACAAGTGTCCCTGTGTGATTTCCAACTGCAGGATGAACAACCATTCCTTTAGGCTTATTAACAACAATCAAATCATCATCTTCATATCTAATATCTAAAGGAATATTTTCAGCAATTAAATTCATTGGTGCAACTTTAGGAAGATTAACAACAATTTCATCATCAACTCTTACCTTATAACTAGGTAAAACTTCATTACCATTAACTAAAATATCATTATTTTTAATTAATGTTTGTATTTTAGTTCTAGTTAAATCATCTTGAACAAGTGTCAAATATTTATCTATTCTTATTCCTTCATTTTCAAAATCAACAATAATATTAAGACTCTCCATTAACACCCTCCTTTTCAAATAATGTAACTATAAACAACATTGCTACTCCAATTGATAATGCCATATCCGCAACATTAAACACCGGAAAATTATATCCAAATATAATAAAACCTAAAAAATCTCTAACATATCCAAAATATACTCTATCTATTAAATTACCTAAAGCACCTGCAATCATTAAACAAACCGGTATTCTAATATAAAATTTTTCATTTTTATTTTTAAATAACCATGTAACCATCGCAACTATTGCAAAAATTGCTATTGCAGAAAGAAATACACGTTGACCTTTTAATATACTCCATGCAGCTCCAATATTTTTAGTATATGTTAAATAAAAAAATCCTTTTATTATTTCAATCTCTCTATGTAATGCAATATTTGTTTGAACAATTGTTTTAGTAATTAAATCAATTGCAAGAACAATTAATATAATAAGTACTTCTTTAATTTTCATCATAAGCTCCTTACAACATTATATATTATAGCACTAAATATATAAAAGCCGACAAATCGGCTTTTATTTAATATCTAATAATTCAAATTTATTTTTCTCTGCAATAACTAATAATATATCATTAGCTTCAATTATATAATTTGCTGAAGGAGAAATTGATAACCTAGTAGATGGACTTTTTCTAACACCTAAAATATTAATACCATATTTACTTCTTAAATTTAAATCAATTAATGATTTATTAATCCAATATTTAGGTGCAACTATTTCAATTACACTATATTCATCATCAATATCAATTAAATCAATAATGTTAGAAGATACAAGTTGCTTTGCCACTCTTTCTCCCATTTCTTTTTCTGGAAGAATAACTCTATCAGCGCCTATTTTTTCAAGAATTTTCATATATCTCTTATTTTTAGCTTTTGCAACAATATAAGGAGTGCCTAGCTCTTTTAAATTCATTACAGCAATAATACTATTTTCTAAATGACTTCCGGTAGCCACAATAGCACAATCTACATCAGAAACTCCTGCTGACTTTAATTGATTTATATCAGTAATATCTGCTTGAATAGCTATCGATACAAAATCAGAAAGTCTATCAATACATGACATATCACTATCTATAGCAATAACATCATAATCATAACTAGATAGCCTTTTTGCTATAGTTGACCCAAATACACCAAGTCCTAAAACCGCAAAACTTTTTCTTTTCATCTTTACTCACCCTATTAATATATCTTCTTTTGCATAAGATATAACTTCTTTCTTTTTTGTTTTAAATAATGATAACACAATCGTAATTGGTCCTACTCTACCAACATACATAAGTAATATTATTACTATCTTTCCTACATTTGAAAAAGATGTAGTAATACCAGTAGACAAACCAACTGTATTTATTGCAGAAAATGCTTCAAATAATATGTCTAAAAATCCTATGCTTTCATCTGAAATTGATAATGTAAATACCGCGATAAATAAAGCAATTACATACATAAAGAATACAATAATAGCTTTATAAAACGTTTCTTTTGGAATTTCTCTTTTAAATATTCGATAATGATCACTAGAATTTTTAAATACTGATACAATCGCAATTACAATTGCTACAAATGTAGTTGTTTTTATACCTCCAGCAGTACCACCTGGTGATCCACCTATTAACATCCATACACACATCATAAGAAGTGTTGCTATTTTACAATCTCCAATATTTACAGAACTAAATCCTGCAGTTCTTAAAGTGGTAGATTGAAAAAATGAAATTAATAGTTTTTCAGTAAAACTATAGTTTGCAATAGTATTAACATTATTATACTCAATCACCAAGAATAATAATGCTCCTAAACCTAATAAAATAGAAGTCATAGTTAATACTATTTTAGTATGTAATGTAAGATGATGAATCATTGATTTGAAAGAAATATCTTTTTTAAATTTATTTTTTAATCCATTTGATAAATCAAACCATACCGCAAAACCTAAACCTCCTGTAATAATTAAAGCAATTACACCTAAATTAAGTATAGGATCACTACTATAAGGAATTAAAGACGTATTAGAAAAATTATCTAATCCAGCATTACAAAATGCAGATACAGATAAAAATAAAGATTTAAATAACCCTGAACTAACACCATACATAGGTACTAATCTTAGACTAAAGAAAACAACCCCTAAGCCTTCAAAAAAGAAAGTATATTTAAATATGCTTTTTATATATTTAGGTATGTTATCCAAATCAGCTTTATTAAGTGAATCTTGAATCAATTTCTTTTCAGCCATAAACAGCTGTTTTTTAGCAACAGTAATAAATGTTACCAAAAATGTCATTAAACCTAAGCCACCAATCTGCATTAAAAATATTAATACCCATTGACCAAATATTGTATATTTATCTACTACAACAACTGTTACTAAACCTGTAACACAAACTGAGCTAGTAGACATAAATAAATGATCAATAAATGGAATATTAGGATCATTATTAGCTATAGGTAAATTTAATAATATACCACCTGTAATAATTACAAATGCAAAGCTAATCGCAAGTATTCTAGTGGTTTTTAATTTTCTATAAAATTTTTCCCTTAAAGTAGTCATTTTCCCTCACAACTTCAATACCACTTGATTATATTCCTTTAAATTTAAAAAGCAATTAATTTAATATGCATTTAATAATAAACAAAACATTATTAAAACAATACTAAATATATATATTATTTTTTAATAAGATTCTATCTTAAAACTAAACTATTGTTTATTTTTAATACTATTTAATAAACCGCCTTCTCTCATTAATTCTTTTTGTTCTTCACTTAAGTTATGAGTTACATAAAATGTAATATTTTTTGTTTTATTAAAAACTTCAATCTTATCATTTAATTCAGTTATATTATTAATTACTAACTCATCTAATAAATCAATTAATTCATAATCTTTATCATTAATAAATACTAAAGGTAAGATTGCATTATTAACAAGATTTTGTTCATGAATACGCGCAAATGATTTAGCGATTACTGCCTTAATATTTAAGTATAGTGGAGCTAAAGCAGCAACTTCTCTAGAAGAACCTTGACCATAATTCTCTTTAGCAACAATGATTCCTCCATCATGTTCTTTACACCTGTTATAAAATTCCTTATCTAATGTCATAAATGAAAATTCTGATATTTTTTCAATATTGCTTCTATAAGGTAGTACTTTACCTCCAGCAGGACTAATATGATCAGTAGTAATATTATCTCCAACTTTAATCATAACTTTTTTACTAATATCGCTTAATGGTTTTCCTATAGGAACATCTTTAATATTAGGTCCTTTAATAATTGGTTTGTTTTTATCAAAATCAGGTGCTAATATCATCGAATCATCAATAATATATTTTTCTGGTAATATTGCTTTTTCATATTTTACATCAGTAGCATCGCTAATATAGCCATTAATCGCAGAAATAGCCGCTGTTTCTGGAGAAACCAAATAAACTTCTGCATCCATTGTTCCACTTCTTCCATAAAAGTTTCTATTAAATGTTCTTAATGATACTCCTTTGCTTCTTGGAGATTGGCCCATTCCAATACAAGGACCACAAGTAGCTTCTAATATTCTTGCACCACTTGCAATTAAATCAGTTAATGCACCATTTTCACTAAGCATCGTTAAAACTTGTTTAGAACCAAATGAAATTGTTAAAGATACATCTGGATGTATCTTTTTTCCTTTTAAAATACTAGCTGCATTACATAAATCTGTAAAACTACTATTTGTACAAGAACCAATACAAACTTGATCTACTTTTATATGTTTTAAATCACTAACAACTTTAATATTATCAGGTGAATGAGGTGCTGCACATAATGGTACAAGTGTATCTAAATCAATTTCAATAACTTCATCATATACTGCCCCTTCATCAGCACTTAAAGGAATATAATCATCCCCTCTTCCCTGTTTTTCTAAAAACTCTTTTGTATTTTCATCAGAAGGAAAAATAGAAGTTGTTGCTCCAAGTTCTGCCCCCATATTAGTAATTGTACTTCTTTCAGGAACAGTTAAAGACTTAATCCCTTCACCACTGTATTCAAATATCTTTCCAACTCCACCTTTAACAGATTTTATTTCTAAAAGCTTTAAAATTATATCCTTAGCACTAACACCATTTCTTAACTTACCAGTTAATTTAACATTAACAACTTCTGGAAGTTTTATTGAATATGGTATTCCAGCCATAGCACAAGCAACATCTAAACCTCCTGCACCAAAAGATAATGTTCCCATACCTCCAGCTGTTGGAGTATGTGAATCAGCACCAATCAATGTTTCTCCAGGAACATCAAATCTTTCAAGTTGAACTTGATGACAAATTCCATTTCCTGCCTTAGAAAAATAAACTCCATATCTATTAGCAACAGTCTGTAAATATTTATGGTCATCAGCATTCATAAAGCCATCTTGTATTGTATTATGATCTACATAACTAAGTGATTTTGTAACAACTTTATCTATACCCATTGCTTCAAGCTGCAAATATGTCATTGTTCCTGTTGCATCTTGAGTAAGTGTATTATCCATCTTAATTTTAACTACATTACCTGGTTTTAATTCCGCAGGTTCGCTAAGATGTTTTTCAATAATTTTATAAGCTAAACTTTTCATTATAAATCTCCTTTTTTATTTAAGTGATTATAGCATATAAATAAGGTCTTTTAAACAGTAAGTATTGCTTAAAAAAATATCTTAGGTTAAACTTTCAATGAGGTACTAACTATGGATAATACAATATTAAAGATTTTTAAAAAGTATGTAAGTGAAAATAAAATACCAAATGAATTGTATAAAAAATACAATGTGAAAAAAGGCTTAAGAAATGAAGATGGCACTGGTGTTTTGATTGGACTAACAAGAATATCAGATGTTGTTGGTTATGTAAGAGATGAAAAAGGAAATAAAAAAGATATCCCTGGAGAATTATACTATCGAGGTATACCTCTACAAACACTTTATGAAAAAGTATCATCAAGTGGTGATACTGGTTATGAAGAAATATGTTTTTTATTACTTTTTGGATATTTGCCTAATGAAGATGAACTTAAACTATTTAAAAAAGAGTTGAGATGTCAATATAAACTTCCAGAAGGCTATTTAGCTACAAACATATTAAAAGCACCTTCTATTAATATAATGAATAAGATTCAAGGAGCTTTATTATTGCTTTATTCATATGATGCTAATCCTGATAATTGCAGTATTGAAAATATTCTTCAACAAGGTTTATCAATCATCGCTAAACTTCCTGCAATTATGGTTTATTCATATGCCGCAAAAAAACATCTTATAAATAATCAAAGTTTAATAATTCATCCTATAAGACATGATTTATGTATTGCTGAAAGCATTCTTTATTTACTTAGAGGAGAAAATAATTATACAAAAGAAGAAGTTAATATATTAGATTTATTAATGATTGTACAAGCTGATCATGGTGCTGGAAATAACTCAACTTTCGCAAGTCTTGTAGTATCTTCTACTGATACTGATATTTACTCATCATTTACTGCAGCTGTCGGTTCTTTAAAAGGTCCAAAGCATGGTGGAGCTAATATTACATGCAAACATATGATGGATGAAGTAATTAAAGAAGTGGGATTAGATGCAACTGATGATGAAATATTAAATATTGTTAAAAGAATATTAAATAAAGATTTCTTTGATAAAAAAGGTCTTGTATATGGGCTAGGTCATGCAGTATATACAATATCAGACCCAAGATGTGTTTTACTTAAAAAACAAGCAATAGATGTAGCAAAAATGACTAAAAAAGATGATTTCTTTGAATTTTATAAAAGATTTGAAGATATAGCATGCAATCATATAAAAGAAGTTAAAGGCATTAATATATGCGCTAATGTTGATTTCTATAGTGGTTTTATATTTGACATGCTAAAAATCCCGGAAGATTTATATAGCCCTATATTTGTCGCAAGTAGAGCTGTAGGCTGGTTAGCTCATAATATTGAAGAAAAGATTAATAGTGGAAGAATAATTAGACCAGCAGGTCAATATGTAGGAGGAATAAAAGAATGAAGTATGTAACATTATTTGAAGGTGATGGAATAGGTCCAGAAATAACTAATAGTGTAGTTCAAATATTTAATCATTTAAATATACCAATAACTTTTGAAAAATATGATATTGGACAAACATTATATGATAAAGAAGGAATATTAATATCACAAGAATCAATTGATTCAATCAAAAAAAATAAAGTAGCTTTAAAAGCACCTATTAGTACCCCAATAGGAAAAGGCTTTAAAAGTTTAAATGTTCAATTAAGATTAATGTTTGATTTATATGCAAATATTAGACCCGCAAAATCATATAAACAAATTAAATCGAGATATAGTGATATAGATTTAGTTGTATTTAGAGAAAATACAGAAGATTTATATATTGGTGAAGAAAAGAAAATTAGTGATGATGAATACATTGCAATTAAAAAAATTACTAGAAAAGCTTCAAGAAGAATTATTAAATTAGCTTTTGAATATGCTTTAAAAAACAATAGAAAAAAAGTTACTTGCGTACATAAAGCAAATATATTAAAAATGACTGATGGTTTATTTTTAGAAGAATTTAATAATATAAAACAAGACTACCCTTCTATTATTTCAAATGATTTAATTGTTGATAATGCATGTATGCAACTAGTAATGAGACCAGAAGAGTATGATGTACTAGTTATGCCTAATTTATATGGCGATATAGTATCAGACCTTACTAGTGGTTTAATTGGAGGCTTAGGTTTATTGCCAAGTGTAAATATGAACGATGAATATGCAATTTTTGAAGCTGTACATGGATCAGCTCCTGATATTGCAAATAAAGATATTGCAAATCCTACAGCATTTTTATTAAGTGCTTGTATGATGTTAGATTATCTTGGTTTAAATAAAGAAGCAAATTTAATAAGAGATGCAATAAACTATACATTTAATGATTTAGATAGTTGTACAGTTGACTTAGGTGGAAAAGCATCCACATCACAATATACTCAAAATATTATAAATAATATTGGAAAATAATGATGCAGCATATATTTATTTTAAATCCTACCGCTGGTAGTGGAAAAGCTAAATCATTAAAAAAAGATATAGAAAATTATTGTAATCAAAATAATATAAATTATAAATTAATAATCACAACACATGTTAATCATGCTTCAGAAATTGCTAAAAAATATAGTATAAAAGATAATGTTTGTTTATATTCTATTGGAGGAGATGGAACTGCCTATGAAATACTTAATGGAATTAATGATAAAGTTCCTTTAAGTGTTATTCCTGCTGGAACAGGTAATGATTTCTTCAAAATGATAAGTAATAATAATGAAGACATTTTAAAGATTTTAATTGATTCTATTAATGGTAGAAATGTGAATGTAGATTATGGTGTTGCAAATAATAAAAGATTTTTAAATAGTACAACTTTAGGTTTAGATGCAAAAGTAAATCATATTGCATGTTCTATATTAAAAAATAAAATAATACCAAAAAATTTAATTTATAAAGTAGCTTCAGTTATGGGTATATTAAGACCAAAAGCATTTAAATTAAAAATTGAATTAGATGATAAAATTATAGAACAAGAATCAATGCTAGTAGCTGTGATGAATGGTAAATATTATGGTAACGGAGTTAATCCCATAGAAGATGTAAGCATACAGGATGGATGCTTTGATATCATTGTAGTAGATAAAATCCCTTTATTAAAATTACCAATTTTACTTCCTAAATATCTAAAAGGCGATACAAAAGATATTGAAGAAATGAAAATATATAAATCTAAAAAAGTAAGTATTTATACAGATGAATTGATTTATGCTCAATCTGATGGAGAAAACTTTAAAAGTAAACACATAGTATTTGATATTATGGAAAATGCTTTAACACTAAGAGTTCCTAATTATTCAAAATTAAATGGTTCTACAAATTAAATAATGTAGAACCATTTTTTTATTTATTCAAAGCTTTTTTTACTTCTTTAATAATACTTTCTTCGTCAATACCATAATCTTTCGCTAAATAATTAACAACTCCAACTTGACCAAATCTATTTTTTATTCCTAATCTAATTAATTTAGCTGGATAATTTTCACATAGTGTTTCAGCTATAGCACTACCTAATGCATTATTAATATTATGATTTTCTACGCTCATAACTAGATTTGTCTTTTTAACACTATTTAGTAGAGTTTCTTTATCAAAAGGTTGTAATGCAAACATATCAATAACTTCTGCATTTATTCCTTCTTTTTCTAATTGTTTAGCAGCATTTAATACAGTACTAACACATATTCCATTTGCACATATAGTTATATCATTACCAGTTTTTAAAACCTTAGCTTTTTCAAATGTTTCATTTTCTTCATATACTTTTGGAAAAGATTTTCTTGCAGTACGAATGTAATGAACACCTTTAGTTTTATATGCTTTTTCTAAAATGTATTTCAATTGTACTGGATCACAAACATCATATATATAAGCATCAGGAACAGTTCTCATAAGACCGGTATCTTCAAAAGTCATATGAGTACCACCATTATGTTCTGCAGTAATTCCTGCATCACTTCCAATTAAAATGCAATGTAGTTTAGCATATGCAAGTGATACAAATACTTGATCAAATGCACGTCTGGTAATAAATTGTCCAAATGAATGAACAAACGGAATACCCCCTGCAAGATTTATTCCTGCAGCAATACTAACCATACTTGCTTCCATAATTCCACAATTAATATAGTTACTTTTTAATACATCTTTTAATCCTGAAGTAGCCATTGCACCACTTAAGTCTGCTTCTAAAGCATATACATTATCATCTTTAGCAAATAATTCTAAAATTGTATTGGCATATTGCTTTCTCATTTCAATAGTCATAGCAATTCACCTTCCTTTTTTAAATCATCTTCTAATTTATTGATAACTTCATTAAGTCTTAAAGCTTGTTCTTCATTTAATCTTACATGATGATTATCCATGATATCTTCAATCATTTTTACACCTTGCCCCTTAATAGTATCAAGAACTATTACAGTAGCAGTATCTGTATAATTAATTGCTTTTGAAACAGCTTTATCTATTTCGTTAACATCACTTCCATCAACTTTAAATGAATTTAATCCAAAAGCTTTAAACTTTTCTACAAAATCAAATGTATTACATATATCTTTTGTATAACCATCTAATTGTTTTTTATTGTCATCTACAAATATTGTGAGATTATTCAATTTATTATGAGCAATAAACTGAATTGTTTCCCAACATTGACCTTCATTTAATTCTCCATCACCAACAATTACATAAACTCTGTTAGTTTTGTTTTTAAATTTATTCCTATAAGCAACTCCAGCCGCTACAGAGATCCCTTGGCCAAGAGATCCTGTAGACATATCAACACCCTCAATAAGATTTCTATCAGGATGAGAAGGAAGGCTTGTACCATTTGCATTTAAAGTATATAACTTTTCAATTGGGAAAAAGCCTTTTAAAGCTAGAGTAGCATAATATGAAGGTCCTGCATGTCCTTTTGAAAGAATGAAATAATCTCTATCATAATTTTTTGAATCATTTGGATTAACATTTAAATATTTTCCATATAAAACTGCTAAAGTTTCAACTACTGATAGTGAACCACCAAAGTGTCCATATCCAAGATTACTAAATTCTTTTAAGGTATAATATCTTATTTTTTTTGCAAAAACTTCTAGATTCAATTTAAATCCTCCTATGCTTCGCTAGTATCTTTTTTTCCAAAAAATGTTGCAGCAATCATAGCAGCTAAGATAACTACTACTCCACCAATAACACCCATTTGTCCAGCACTTAATCCTAAATTACCAAACAAAATTCCAACGATTGTAAAGTCAGCATCAGAGAATGTAGAACCAGCTTGTCCTAGATTTCCTAATAAAGGCATCATAAACATTGGTAAGAAACTAATTAAAACACCTTGAAGGAAAGCACCTACAACTGACCCTTTTAAACCACCTGTAGAGTTTCCAAATACACCTGCTGTAGCACCACAGAAGAAATGAGGAACAACTCCTGGAAGAATAACAACTGTACCCATAAAAGCCATAGCAATCATTGATACGATTCCACCAACAAAGCTTGAGAAGAATCCGATTAAAACTGCATTTGGAGCATATGGATAAACAATTGGACAGTCTAATGCAGGAATAGCATTAGGAACTAATTTTTCAGAAATTCCTTTAAATGCAGGAACGATTTCTGCAAGAATTAAACGAACACCAGATAATATTATATAAACACCACCAGCAAATTGTCCGCCTTTTGTTATAGCAAATATAACAGCATTTAGACCGCCACTATAAGTTTCAGCAACCCAAGCAGGTCCAGCAGCTAAAGCTACAACTATATAAATAACCATCATTGTTATTGCAATTGAAACTGTTGAATCACGTAAGAACGCAAGTCCTTTAGGGAAATCAATATCTTCTGTAGAAACAACTTTTTCACCTTTTGGATTAAATAATTGTCCTACTTTAGCTGAAAGATAATATCCAGCTCCTGAAAAGTGACCTAATCCTACAGTGTCTCCACCAGTCATTCTTCTCATAAAAGGCTGTAAGAAATATGGAGATAATGACATTACTAACGCAAGTATCATTCCGCCAACTAAATATAATGCAATACCACTAAATCCAATTGGATCAACTTTTAATATAACAGCAATCATACATGCCATATATAAAGTATGGTGACCTGTTAAAAATATATGTTTAAATTTAGTGATTCTAGCTAACAGTATGTTAAATACCATACCCATAAACATAATAATAGCTGTATCTGTTCCATAATCAGCTAAAGCAATCGCAATAATCGCTTCGTTATTTGGAACAACACCTTGAACATTAAATGCATATTCAAACATTCCACCAAATGGAGCTAATGATCCAACAACTACATCCGCTCCTGCAGATAATACTAAGAAACCAACAAATGTTTTTATAACACCTTTAACAGTGTCAGCTAATGATTTCTTTTGAAGTACTAGTCCTAACCAAGCTAATAGTGAAACTAATATAGCTGGAGTACTAGCTATGTCAACTAATAATTTAATAATTCCAGTCATAATTTAATACCCTCCTATAAATTAAATTAAATTCATCTCTTTACAAATTGCTGTAATTTTTTCTCTAAGTTCTTCCATGTCAATAATGCTATCTAATACAACAGTAGGAGCATCAATTGTTAAACCTTCCGCAATATCCTTTGCAAATATAAATACATCTGCTGCACCCTTAACTGCAGAACCAACATCCGCATGTTCAACTTCAACACCAGTAACTCCTAGTTCTTTAAGTACTTTTTTAATATTCATTTCAACCATAAAACTAGAACCTAACCCTGATCCACATACCGCTAAAAATTTCACTTCTCTTCCTCCTTTCTAAAGAAATTTGCTATGTCACTAACTGTTCTCAATCCTTTTAACTCATTTACTAGATCGTCACTAATAAGGATTTCACTCAAACTAGCTAATGCTGTTAAATGACTATTATTATCTGCAGAAGCAATGATAATAAATATGTCAATAGGATGATCTTTATCATCTAGTAAATAAACAGGCTTTAAACACCTTAATAAACTCATACTTGTTTTATTAACACCCATCTCACTTCGCGCATGAGGTATAGCTATCTGTTTACCTATATCAAAAAATGGGCCATGTTTTTTTGCCATATCAAACATTGCATCAACATATCTTTCTTCTATCATTTTGTTTTTAAGAAGTGGTTTACACGCAAGTTTTATTGCATCTTCCCAAGATAATTCTTCATCAATTATTTGAATAAATTCCTCAGTAATTAGTTTACTTAGCACATTAATCCTCCTTTCTTGCTTTTAATAGCTCATTAATCAACTCATCAAAATTAAATTGATTAATTATATTCTTTATTGCTTTTTCATCAGTTAAAACTGGATAAAATAATTTAAAAACATTATTCCAAACAGCTTTTTTATCAGATGATAAAACAATCAGAAACAAAATTTGAACTTTTTCTTTTTTCCAAACTATTGGTTTTTCCAATGTCATTACCCCAATTGCAGATTTATTACTAAATGTATTAAAACAATGCGGTATAGCAACTAAATTTCCTATTTCAGTTGATGAAAGCTCTTCTCTTTTTAATATTTCTTGTACATTTTCTTCATCAATTGATCCATTTTCAACCATTTTACTAGCTAAATATTTAATAGCTTCTTCACTTGTTTCAACTGAAACATTTTTATAAAAATTGTCTTTTGATAAAAGTTCTAATAATAAATCATATGTTTCACCGTAATTAATGTGGTATTCAATATCTTTTATATTTGTGTTAGTTAATGCAATATCAACATTAATTATTTTTTGATTATGATTTGGAATATCAAGAGGAACTGTAGTGAAGATGTAATCAATGTTAGACAAATCATAATTAAATACTTCATTTGAATTTAAAATAGCTTTAAATACAAATTGATTACCAAACTCATTTTTTAATCTTTCTTTTACTAAAGTACCTATTGCAATACCATAACCACAAACAACAACAACATTTTTAGGTTCAACCCTATGTGACTTGATTCTTTCTAATGAACCTCCAAAATGTATAGTGATTAAATCTAATTCATTATCATCAATATTTAAATTGAAAATATTAGATATTTCTTTTGCATAAATTATTGCAATTTCATATGCTAAAGGATATGTATGTTTTATAGAATTTAAATTTTGATTATTAAAGATAATATTGAATTTTTTTCTTTCTATTAATCCATTTAAATGAAGTACTAATCCATTAATCAAAATAGAATCATATAAAAATTGAATGTTTGTTTCCTCTTGAATTTGTTCTAATATTTTAATTGTTTTTCTTTCTAAATAAGAATAAATTTTATTATCAATGTTTTTATTATAAAAATTATTTATTGTTAAAAACATATTTGTATAAAACCATGAATCTTGAGTCAAATTAGATTTATAAATATAATCAATTGACTTTAAACTATTTTTTATCATTTTATATACTTCTTTACTTCTAGCATCTTTATAAGGTTCATATTCAACACTAGGTCTATGTAATCCAACTGCAATATGTAAAAGCAGTAACGAAAACAATTCATCAGAAAGTTGATAATTAGTTTCTTTAATGAATTTTTCAAGAGAATTTTTAATGTTTTGAATTTTAGTTATTCCAAAAATATCTATAATATTTTGATTGTTTTCAAGTGTATCTAAATTTAAATTATTATAAAGAATATATACAATTTCTCCCCTTATATCTGTTTCATTTCCTTCAAATACAACTATATTATTTTTATCTTTTGATATTGTTACTTCACTATTTTTTATTTTTGATTTTAATAAAATTAAATCTTTATTAAATGTAGAATCACTAATATGTAATAAATCAATAATTTGTTGAAATGTGTTTTTTGTTATTGATAATGTATTCTTTATAATTAAATTTAGTTCATCATCTAATCTTTTTTCCAAAAATGTAAATTCCTTTTCTGAACTTTCCAAGCTTTCTTCAAATAATTCAATATCAAATATATTTAAGATATACCCTCTACCCACTATAGAATCTACTTGACATCCAATTAGTTTAGACATTTCATTTATTTGTTTAATATCATTTCTTATAGTCCTACTTGTAACTCCTAAATTAGAACCTAAAAAATCACCAGAAATAATTCCGTCATTTTCATAAAGTATATTTATAAGTTTTTTCATTCTTTCATTTAATTTCATAATTATACCTACATTCAAAGATTAACACTTTATAATTGTCTTATTTAATAAACATTTTTCCACATAAAAAGGAAGTTTTCTTAACTTCCTTATTGATTATTAGTAATTTATTGCTTCAATTTCGAAATATGCTTTAGCATGATCGCATACTGGACAAATCTCAGGTGCTTCTTTAGCTACTACCTTGTGTCCACAATTTCTGCATTCCCAAGTTACTTCATCTTCTCTAACAAATACCTCACCATTTTCAATATTTGCAAGAAGTTTTAAATATCTTTCTTCATGAGTTTTTTCTACTGCAGCAACTCCACGCATTCTTTCAGCTATATCATGGAAGCCCTCTTCATCAGCTTCTTTAGCCATTCTTGCATACATTTCTGTCCATTCATAGTTTTCACCTTCAGCAGCATCTTTTAGGTTTTCAGTAGTTGTAGGAATTGTACCTCCAACTAATTCTTTAAACCATAATTCAGCATGTTCTTTTTCATTTGCAGCTGTCATTGTGAAAAATTCAGAAATTTGCTCATACCCTTCTTTTTTTGCTTTACTTGCATAAAAAGTATATTTATTACGTGCCATACTTTCTCCCGCAAAAGCTTCTTGTAAGTTCTTTTCGGTTTTAGTTCCTTTTAATTTTGACATTTTAATCTCCTCCGCTTAAATTATACAAAAATTTTAAAGTAAGTGAAAACTAACTATATTAAAGATTATTGAATTTTTTAACACCTTCTGTACTCAACCAAACATACATTATTAAAGAACTTATTATATAAAACATAATTATTATTAACATAGTTGTATAAGCAGATGTTAAATATGAAAATTTGATTGTTAAAAAAACAATACCTATACCAATTATTAGATTAATCATTATACCCAAAAATGAAGACATGCTTTGTTTTATAACAACTATTTCCCTATCAAAATCTAATTTAGGAAATAATAAATTTAAAACTAAACCAATCATACTTACAAATAATGAAACACAAATAAAATATAGTATTGCAATCATTACCCAAACAATAGATATTCTTAATACAAATGATATTATTATTAAACTAAAAATTGATGGAAATAATATTAACAATATATTAACCAAAGCTTTAGATAAAAATATTTCTTTTACACTGATAGGTAAACTTTTTAATATCCATAATTGTTTACCTTCAAGTGAAATAGAAACACATGTAGTACAAGTTGAATGCAATAATTGCCCCATTATTAACAAACCATAAACTATTATTTTCTCCCCAAAATTCATTATTTCATCAATGTATACTATAAAATTATTTTTATTTATTAATAAATAAATTGATGCACCTACCATAATTATTAATCCAAAAGACGTGTTTAATATATATTGAAAATTAGATAAAAATCGTAAAAATTCTTTTTTAAATAATGTAAATCCTTTTTTATTAATATTAGTATTATTAAACTTAAATTTTTTAACTTTATAACCTTCTTGACTTACATTATTAAGTTTGATAAACATATTAGAAAAAATCTTAATAGCCAATAACAATGAAAACAAATTTATTACTATATTTAAAACAAAATGTATTATGTTTCCATTAATTGCACCATTAACATAAAAATAAATTGTTGGAATAAATATTTTAATAAAACTAATTAATTTTGAAAAACTCTTTATTATTTGAACATTATTGTCAGGATTCATATTAAATGATAGAAAAAAAATAAAACTTGATAGTCCAAAAGATAATATTCCACTTATTAAATTTTCATACTTACTTTTGCCAGATAATACTTTAATAGTTATTCCTATTAACAATGAAATTAAAATAGCTAATAAAGGCATAAATGGTAACCCGACAAATGCAAACAAATAGAATATTATATCCATGTTTGCATTTATTCCATATATTATAATCATTGGAATCATTAAAAATATTACATATATATATTGAAGAATTAAAAAACCAGAAAATTTTACAGTCATTATTAATTCTTTTTTTATTGGTAATGACATTAACAAATCAAAATCTTCAAATCCAAATAAATATCCTTTTACACTTGTAGAAAATAAAATTATCAAAATAAATATTACAAAAGAAAATACATATGGAATATAAAAATACTTTTCAATAGGTAAAATTTCAATAAACATATTTACATACAAAGATGAAAAATATAGCATAAATGAAATAGCTAATATAAAAGATATAAAAGTTGTTATTTTTTTTTTTTTTTATTTAAAAATATATTACTAAATTCATTAATCAATAATATTTTTAAATGCTTCATTATTCTAACTCCAAAAATATATCTTCTAACGATTTATTATCTTTTAGTATATCTTCTGTTTCACCTTGAACAACAATTATTCCATCTTTAATAATAGCTACATAATCACATAATTTTTCAACAACTTCTAATACATGTGATGAAAAGAAAATACTAGAACCATTACTACACAATTCTTTCATCAGCTTTTTTAAAGTAAAGCTTGCTTTTGGATCTAAACCAACAAAAGGCTCATCAAATATTAAAAGTTTAGGGTCATGCATTAATGCACTAATAATTACAAGTTTTTGTTTCATACCGTGAGAATATGATTTAATTTGATCTCCTAAATTTGAATATATTTCAAATTCTTTTGAAAGTTCATCAACTTTTTTATTAAAATAATCTTTATCCATCTCAAATATACTTGCAATAAATTTTAAATAATTTAGTCCTGTCATGTGTTCATATATATCAGGATTATCAGGTATATATGAAATAACCTTTTTACATTCTACTGGATTTTTAACAATATCTTTTCCATCTATTAAAATAGTGCCCTCTTCAAAAGGTAAAATTCCTACAATACTTTTAATTGTAGTAGTTTTTCCAGCACCATTATGTCCAACAAAACCAAATATTTCACCGGGTTTTACTTCTAAATTAATACCTTTTACTACTTCTTTTTTACCATACGATTTATGAAAATTAATTACTTTTAACATATTGCTCCTTAGGATAATTTAAAAAATATCAAACATATATATTATAGCAGAAGAGGTATTTTATGTTTATGTATATAATTGTCATTTCATTAATAACAGGATCATTTATTCAATGTTTAATTGATAGATATCCTAACTACTTTATTAATAATTATAGTTTTTGTGATAATTGTAAAAATCATTTAAAATATTATGACTTAATTCCGATATTTAGTTATATAAATTTAAAAGGAAAATGTAGATACTGTAAAAAAGAAATAAGTCCTATTAAATTATTAAGTGAATCTATATTTTTAGTAATGTACATCTTTTTATATTTAAATTATAAAAATTATTTGTTTTTTCAATTATTATTTATTGCATTATATCTTGCAAGTTTTGTAGATATAAAACATAAAGAAATTCCTGACTTAAGTATCTTTATAATTATTTTTATAATTATTTATTTTAAATATCATCAAAACTATTTATTAAGTATTTACATAGTAATCATTGGTAGTATTCTTTCATATTTAAATTTAATAGGATTTGGAGATATTAAATTATTATCAGTACTTTCATATTTTATAGATTTAAATAATTTTATATTAGCTTTATTTATATCATCTTTTAGTACTTTATTATATTTAATACTTACTAAACAATATAAAAAAGGAGCAGTAATTTATTTTGCCCCTTTTATATCAATTAGTTATTTTATCATTATTTTAATTGTTTCCCCATATTCCTAAATTATTAGCTTTAGCATAATCTTGTGCTTCAAATAATATATCTACATATTTATAATCACCATAAATATATTTAACTTCACCATATCCATATCTAATTATTTTTTCTTCCAATAATTGTCCATCTACAAATACCCAATATAAACTTCTTCCAAATTTATCTTTATCATCTGATTTTGGCTCTTTTTCTAATATAATTTCATCAGCACTTTTTAAAAGATTACAAACGTATATGCTTGCTTCTACTCCTAAATACTCCTCTAACTCAGGTGAATCAATACCTATAAATCTAACTTTTTCACTTTTACCATTAATATAAAAATGACATGTATCACCATCCCAACAACGATCCAAAGTCACTACAATCCCATCTTCTATAGGAGCTGGATTATTGTTTGAAATCTGAGTCATTACAAATATAAACATTAATACAATTATCATTGTAATAAGTCTTGATAAAATATTTTTATTCATTATTTATCCCAAAGATGATATTTTTTAATTTTACCATAAATGATAAAAATACTATCAATCATAAATACTGCTGTTGCAATAGAGCCTGAAATTAATATAGATTGCAATGCATAAGATTTAGAAGTAATAAAATCATTACCTATTAAAGCATACACTGCTCTATAAACAGAAGTTCCAGGAACAAATGGATAAAGTGCTGATATTAAAAATACTGTTGTCGGTGTTTTAAATCCTCTAGAAAAAATATGTGCTAAAAACGCAATAACTCCAGCAGCTATAAAAGTAGAATATACTACACGACTATCAGATCCAACCATTAAATATACAAACCATCCAATTCCACCTGTAATAGCCGCAAAAGGAAGTGATTTTTTAGGAGCATCTAAAACTATTGCGATTAAAAATACACTGCATGTCGCAATTAAAGTTTGTTTTAAAATATCCATCCCAACACCTCCTGAGCAAATAATAATCCTGATCCAATTCCTAAAGCAATAAATATAGCAATCATTATTGATTCAAGTAGTTTTGCAAAACCTGAAGTATAATCACCTCTAAAGATATCTCTGACACCATTTGTTAAAGCTGTACCAGGCACTAAAGGCATAATACAAGCAATTATTAATATATCCATAGAAATAGTTAAAGGTGTCATGGTACTAAATGTAGTAACAATGATTGCAACTAAAAAACTACTGATATAATCAGTTACAAATGCATTTATTTTATATTTATTACATAGATTTACAACTGTTGTTACTGTAATAGCTGCAGGAATATTTACTAATACATCTACAATTGATCCATTAAACAGTAAAACAATAAATAATATAAATAAAAAATTAGCAATATCTTTAGTATAAGGTGTATATTCACTATTTTTTAAATTCAATAATTTTTCATATGCATCTTTAATTTCTATTTTATCTGAAGTAATATCTCTAGAAATACTATTAACAGATGCAATTCTATATAAATTAACTGATCTATTATTAATTCTTCTAATCAAAGTAATTGGTTCATCATCTTGAACTTCAACACTTGTATATAAACCTGTGGTAAGTGCAACTACATTACTAGTAGTAAAAGAAGCTTTTTTTAATATGTGATTTACAGTATCTTCTACTCTATAAGCTTCAGCATTACTTTGAATAAGTATTTCACCAGCAAGAACAGCTGTTTTTAAATAATATATTTGTGTTTCTTTCATTTGATTTATCTCCATCAATAAAAACATATTATCATATTTTTAAGTTATAATCATTGAAAGTTAAAATATGAAAGAATACAATATTTATAAAGGAGAAAAAATAATATGATTCAAGAATTACTTAACAAAATAGATGCTTATAAAGATGAAATGATTCAAATTAGAAGACATTTACATCAATATCCTGAATTATCTTTTGAAGAGTATCAAACTAAAAAATATATTTTAGATTTCTATAAAGATAAAGACTGTGAAATAAATGAAAATGTTGGTACAACAGGAATTGTTGTAAAAATTAAAGGAAAAAATCCTGGTCCTACTGTTGCATTAAGAGCTGACTTTGATGCAATACCTGTACAAGAAGAAACAGATCTACCATTTAAATCTAAAAATGAAGGAATAAGCCATGCATGTGGACATGATGGACACACTGCTTATTTAATGATTCTTGCAAAAGCTCTTATTGAGTTAAAAGATAATATTAATGGAAATATAGTGATAATTCATCAACATGCTGAAGAAAAACCTCCAGGAGGAGCTTTAGAAATGATAGAAGCAGGATGTTTAGAGGGTGTTGATAATTTCTTTAGTTTACATTTAATTTCAACAATGCCTTATTCAAAAGTATTCTTTAATGAAAAAGAAACACAAGCAGCAAGAGCTACATTTAAGGTTAAATTAACAGGTAAAGGAAGCCATGGTTCAGAACCACATAATGGAAATGATGCAATTCTAGCTGCATCTCACCTTCTTGTAGCACTTCAATCTATTGTTTCTAGAAGAGTTAAACCTGGAGAAATGGCTGTTGTAACTGTTGGTAACTTTGATGGAAAAGGTTCACCAAATGTAATCAAAGAAAAAGTATTACTTGAAGGTGATGTAAGATGTATGAAAGATGAAGTTGCATCTTTAATTGAAAAAGAGTTTAAACAAATAACAAGTGGAATTGCAAGTACGTTTAATGTAGGTTTAGATTTACAATATACTCAAGATTATCCAGTACTATATAATGATCCAGAAATGACTAAACTTGCAATGCAAGGAGTTAAAGACATCCAAAAATATGCACCAGAAATAAAAGAGGTAACAAATACCCCTCCACTAAGTGCATCAGAGGATGCCTCACAATATTTAAAAATAGTCCCTGGTTCATACTTCTATGTAGGTGCTAGTCAAGTAGATAAAGAAACATATCCACATCACAATCCAAAGTTTGATTTAAATGAAGACTCTCTAATCATTGCAGCTAAAGCAATGGTTGGAGTACTTGCAAAATACTATAATTGGAATTAAAGGGTCAATAATTTGACCCTTTTTTAATCTACATTTTTAACTATACCTTTTTGATCTGCAAGCCATTTTGCAAGTATAGGTGTAATAATACTTGTAAGAACAACACCAAAAGCAATTTGAGCTATTGCTTCAGTTGCAATATCAAACAATTCTGGACTATTAGATGCTATCATCATTGGAACAGCTACTGATAATCCAGCAATAGAAGAAATTCCTAATGTAGACATCCCACTCATTTTTAATAATCTTGTTTCAACAATATAGATGGTAGGTAACATTGTTATATAAAAGAATAATGTAATAACTATCCCTGCAAAACCTGATTGAACTGCTTGTATTAAATTTATACTAGAACCAAATGCCCAACCCATAAACGGTGTTAACAAAGCCATACCTGGTCTAAATAACATTGCCATATCTTTATCTAAATTTCCTAGTATAACTCCTATTAAAATTGGGATAAATGTTGAAATAATTGGTGTCCAATCAACACTACCTCCATTTGTAATACTATAAACTAGCATTGGAAATGCTGGTACACATAATAATGCAATTAAACCAAAAGCTAGTTTATCATCCTCATCACCATAATCAGAAATTAATGCTAGATATAATGAAGGATTAACTGAGCATATAGTTGCAATAAATGCTATAAAAGAAATTCCTAAAACACCTTCTTGACCAAATACACTAATATATCCAAAACCAAACATAAAACAAAGGATTATTTTAAACAATAATATTATTCCTTGTTTTTTTAATACAAATCCAATTTTTTTAACATCAATAGTTGTTGCTGAACAAAAACAAACTAAACCAACAACATAATTAGTACCTTTTGGTGTAAATAACGCTTCAGTAAGTCCACCTATTTTAAATAAATTAGGTGCAAATGTATTTATTAAAGCTGCTATTAGCATAGGAACTAATAAAGTACCTCCGGGTAACTTTCTCATAAATTTCAACATAAGCAAAAACCTCTATAAAATCATTAATATAATTTTATATATATTTTATATTCAAATCAATATTTCGCATAAAATATTTTATTAAACAATAAAAAAAAGAATCAATTTTTGATTCTTTAATTATTTTTAACAATTCCCTTTTGATCTGCAAGCCATTTTGCAAGTGAAGGAGTAATTATGCTAGTAAGTACAACACCAAATGTAATTTGAGAAGTTGCCTGTGTAGCAATTTCAAGAAGTTCTGGATTATTAGAAACAAACATCATTGGCATAGCCGCCGAAAGTCCTGCAATAGTTGACATTCCTAGTGTTGATATACCATCAAATTTTAAAATTTTTGTTTCAGTTAAATATATAGATGGTAATAATACTATATAGTAAAATAATGTAATTACAACTCCAGAAAACCCTGATTGAACTGCTTGTATTAAATTAATACCTGAACCAACTGACCACCCTAAAAATGGCATAAGTAAAGGTAATCCTGGTGAAAATAAACTAGCCATATCTTTATCTAGATTTCCTATAATCATTCCTAATATAATTGGAATGATTGTTGAAACAATTGGAGTCCAATCAACACTTCCACCATTAGTAATACTATAAACAAGCATAGGAAATGCTGGAATACAGACTAATCCTACAAGTCCAAATGCAACTTTATCATCCTTATCACCATAATCACTAACTATAGCCAAATAAACAGAAGGATTAACTGAACAAATCGCAACAATAAAAGCTATTGCAGAAACTCCCATTATACCTTCTTGACCAAATAAACTAATATATCCATAACCAAATATAAAGCATACAATAATCTTAACTAACAATAATACTCCTTGTTTCTTTAAAACAGAAGCAATTTTTTTAATATCAATTGAAGTTGCTGAACAAAAAGAAACAAGCCCAACAACATAGTTTGCTCCTTTTGGTGTAAATAAAGCTTCAGTAAGACCTCCAATATTAAACAATCCAGGTACAAATGTATTTAATAATGCAGCAATTAGCATTGGAATTAATAATGTACCTGCAGGTATTTTTCTCATAAACTTTAGCATATTCTTAATCTCCCACCTTTATATTTTATAAAAACTTATTAAAATAGACTGGTTATTTAAACCAGCCCATTTTTTACTATTTCTTCTATTTCCTTAACTTTAATATTACCTACAAATCCATCATCACTTAATTGTGCCATAGTTGAATCAAGTGGTAGTTTTGCTAGTACATTTAAGTTATATTTTTTTGCTAGTTCATCTATGTTGCTTTCTCCAAATACATATATTCTATTTCCACAATCATTACATTCAACATAACTCATATTTTCAATAATTCCAGTAATAGTTATATTCATAGATTTGAGCATATTTACAGATTTAGAAACTATCATTGAAACTAAATCTTGAGGAGTAGTAACTATTATAGCTCCATCTAAAGGAATTGATTGCATTATAGTTAAAGGTACATCTCCAGTTCCTGGAGGTAAATCTACAAACATATAATCTATATCGCCCCATAAAACTTCTTCATAATATTGTTTTATTAACCCTGAAATCATTGGTCCTCTAAATATAACTGGAGTTTCATCGGTTTCTAATAACATATTAGTACTAATAACTTTAATGTTTTCTTTAGTAATAGCAGGCATGATTAATTTACCATCTGAATAAGCTTTAGTAGTAATACCAAACATCTTAGTCATACTTGGTCCAGTTATATCACCATCTAATACTGCTGTCTTATAGCCATTTCTAGCACAAGCTGAAGCTAATAAAGCAGTAACAGAACTTTTCCCTACTCCACCTTTCCCACTTACAATTGCATAGATTTTTTTAATTTTTGATTTACTATTCAATTTATAACCAAAATCTTTTCTATCAGAACAATCTAAATTACAACTAGCACAGTTATTATCACAATTAGTCATTATATTCTTCCTTTCTTTAATACCAATCTATATATAGGTTGATTTAATTCTATGAACTTAGCTTCATATTCAGTAATAACATCTTCATCATGTTTTTCTCTTCTATAATCTACTGAAATCTCTTCAATTATATACCCATTATGAGTAAATTCAATAATAGAAAATTCAAATAATCCACTATTATCAGTTTTAAAAACTATTTTTCCTTCTTCACTTAATATCTCAGTATATTGATCAATAAAATTACTATGAGTTAATCTTCTTTTTCTAGTACTTCTTTTTGGCCATGGATCACTAAAGTTTAAATGAATAATATCTATTTCACCTTTATCAAACCAATCAAGGATATCTTTAGCATCTTTAGTAATTAAAACTCTATTTTCTAAAGGTTCTTCAGAAAGTTTCTTAGCAGCAATTGCGGCAACATTTAATTCTTTTTCAATACCAATCCAACCATCTTCATTATACATCTTAGACATACCATCAAAATAAGCGCCCTTACCAATACCTATTTCAACTCTAATACTATTTCTATTAAGTTTTTCCTTCCATTTGCCTTTATAAATACTTGGATTTTCAATAACTAAATCAGTTTGTGACTTTAAAAATGGTATTGCCCATTTCTTTTTTCTCATTCTCATTATATTAACCCTCTCAAAGTAAAAGATAGGCATAGCCTATTTTTTTACTCTTTCTTTTTAAATACTCTTTTTTCTTTATTAGAAGATCTTCTTTGTTTTCTTTCTTCCTTAAACCCTTCAGGTTTTTCTGTAAATTCACGATGAGAAACATTAACTCTTCCCTTATCATCAATTTCAGTAACCTTAACTTTAATAATATCTCCTATATTAAGTACATCTTCAGGTTTTTCAACTCTTTCGTAAGATATCTTAGAAACATGTAATAAACCATCTGTACCAGGGAATAATTCTACAAATGCGCCAAACTTTTCAAGTCTAACTACCTTTGCATCGTATTCTTCTCCCACTTTTGCTTCTCTTATAATGTTTTCAAGCATTTCTTTAGCTTTATCAAGCATTTCTTGATCGCTATGGTAAATTACACACTTTCCATCATCATCGATATCAATTTTAACTTGATCACATTCTTCAATGATTTGATTAATCATCTTTCCACCAGTACCAATAACATCTCTAATCTTATCAACTGGAATACTCATTACAACCATCTTAGGAGCGTATTTACTTACTGATTCTCTTGGTTTATCAATACATGCTTCCATATTAGCCATAATTTCCATTCTACCAGCATGAGCTTGTGCTAATGCTTCTTCCAAAATTTCTCTATTAATACCATCAATTTTAATATCCATTTGAAGAGCAGTTATACCATCTTTAGTACCTGCAACTTTAAAGTCCATATCACCATAATGATCTTCCATTCCTTGAATATCACTTAAGATAGAATAATGACCATCATGTTCAACAAGTCCCATTGCAATCCCTGCAACTAAATTAGTAATAGGAACTCCAGCACTCATTAAAGACATTGATCCAGCACATATACTTGCTTGAGAACTTGAACCATTAGATTCTAATACCTCAGCCACAACTCTAATTGCATATGGAAATTCATCTTCACTTGGTAAAACTTGTGCTAATGCTCTTTCCCCTAGAGCACCATGTCCAATCTCACGTCTTCCTGGGCTTCCCATTCTTCCAGTTTCTCCAACACTGTATGGAGGAAAATTATAATGATGCATAAATCTTTTTTCTTCAACTTCAGTTAAATCATCAATAATTTGATTATCCCCTAAAGCTCCTAATGTAGTAACAGATAATACTTGTGTTTCTCCACGAGTGAAAAGTGAAGATCCATGAGCTCTTGGAAGCAAATCTATTTGAGAATTTAATGGTCTAATTTCTTCTAATCCTCTTCCATCAGGTCTAATCTTATCTACAGAAATAAGTCTTCTTACTTCATTTGCAACTATTTCATGACAATATTCTTTTGCTTGCTTAATAGCATTGTTCATTTCTTTTTCACTCTTATACTCTAAACCTTCAAAATAAGCTATCATTTCTTCAGTTATTTCATCAATCTTTCCATATCTTTCAAGTTTTAATTTAATAGAAACAGCTTCTTCTAATCTCTTTCTACCATTTTCATCAATATAATCTTTGATATCTTGTTCTATTTCATAAAGAATTACTTCCATCTTTTCCTTTGCACAATTTTTTATGATTTCTTCTTGAAACTCACATAATAATTTTATGTGTTCATGTCCAAATAATAATGCATCTAAAATATCAGATTCTAAAACTTCTTTAGATTCTGCTTCAACCATATTTATTGCATCTTTTGTACCAGCAACTGTTAAATTAATATCAGATTTTGACATTTGCTCTACACTTGGATTAATAATAAGTTCACCATCAACTCTACCTACTATAACCCCTGCAACTGGACCATTAAAAGGAATATCTGAAACACATAAAGATAAAGAAGCTCCTAATAATGCCGCCATTTCTGAACTTAAATCAGGATCAACTGAAAGAATTGTATTAACTACTTGAACTTCATTTCTAAATCCTTCCGCAAATAATGGTCTAATAGGTCTATCAATTAAACGAGCAGTCAAAGTTGCATGTTCACTTGGTCTACCTTCCCTTCTTAAAAATCCTCCTGGTATTTTACCAACAGAATATAATTTTTCTTCATAACTTACTGTTAATGGGAAAAAATCTATATCTTTAGCTTGTTTAGAAGCTGTAGCAGTTGAAAGAACTACAGTATCCCCGTAACGTATTAATACAGACCCTCCCGCCTGTTTTGCTATTTCGCCATGCTCTACTTTTATAGTATTACCGCAAAAATCAAAACTAAATTCTTGTTTTGTCATATTTTACCTCTACTTTTCTTTTTTTAAAATTACACCTGTTATATTCTAACATTTTTAAAAATGAAAAGGTAGGTTATCCTACCTAATATCACCAAATATACTAGAAAACAGACTATTTTTATTATAATCCATTGGTATTGTATGAGGAAAATATAAATACATCCTTATAAAATACACAACAATTACTAACACTAATACTAACAACCATATTTTATTATTAACTTTTTCTTTAAGAAAATACATTACTGCAATAACTATTATTATCCAAAATAAAGGATGATAATATAATGCTCCTTTAATATTTCCACTTAATGCAAGTGCCCATGCCCTACTCATACCACATGAAGGACAAGGAATTCCTGTAATTGCTTTAAAAATACATCCTGTATCAAACAATATATTATTTAAAACAACTATTCCAAAAATAATCAATAATACTAAAACTTTTTTTATCATTAGCTCAAAGGATCAATAAAATCTTCGTTATCATTAACAATATTATTTAATGCTTCTTGTTGAAGTATTAAAGCAACTAGGCCTAGCCCAAATATCGCTAAAATTAAATGAAGTACAGAATTATCCGTAGAGTAAACTCCATGTTTTTCTTCTACTAAATATACTTGTCTAGCATTTCTATAAAATACGTAATATGAATACAAACCACATGTTACAAACATAAGAATTATATCCAAAGTTGGATTATTATCATTATCTAATTCATACTTTAAATCTTCTGTAATTTTATATAACCAATAAATCATATAAATACCACAAGTAAAAATTGATAATAACAAACCTGATACAACATTTCTATATTTCAACATAAAATCAACTCCTTTGCCATGATAAAGTATAACATAATAAAAAACCTAATAAATAGGTTTTTTTATTTTTTTAACATTAAATTTACTAAACTGAAGTCTTCCATAATCCATGTAGATTACAATATTCATAAACAGCAACTACAGGTTCATCATCATAGAAGTCTACAGATGGATGCTCTCCAGGATTCAAGAATGCAACTCTGTATCCTTTTTCAGTTTGTAAAATAATAAATTGTATCCAGTGTTCAGGAACCATTGGATGATCAACACTTCCAACATTTACCTTAATACGATTGTTTTCTCTTGTTACAACAGGAACATGTTTTTCGCCAGCTGCATCTTCTGTATTAGCTTCTAATAAGCTCATTTTTTCTCCGCAACATACTAAAGGTACTTTTGCATCATGAAGTTTAATTGCAATGTTTCCGCAATGTTTACAACGATAAATTTTTAATTCTTCCATAAATTCTCCTCCTGTATTAATTATCATACATATAAAAATACTTTTCAAGATTAATGCTTTTTACTAATTTTAGCTTTTCCTTTTTACTTAATCTTTTAATATAGTACTCTCTTTTAAGTGCATCATTTTTATTCTCAAACCCTTCAATATAAACATATTTTACAGGTAATCTATTTCTTGTATACTTTGATCCTTTGCCATTATTATGTGTTTCTAATCTTTTTTTTAAATCATTAGTCCATCCTGTATAAAAACTACCATCACTACATTTTAATATATATACATAATTCATTATTCTACACTCTTTAAAGCTTCTACCATATTTATATTCTTTAGTTTTTTAGTCATAAATATATTAACAAACAATGAAAATACTAAAGTTAGTACAACCGCAAATATTAAACTAGTATTATTTATTTCTCTACTAAACATTACACTATCCATTTCTACTAAATAAATAATATATTTATGCAATATTTTACCTAAAGGAATTCCTGCAATTGCACCTACAAAAGTTAAAACTAAATTTTCTTTATAAATAAACATGTTAATTTCTCTTTGGGTAAAACCTAACACTTTAAAAGTAGCTAGTTCTCTTTCTCTTTCAGATATATTTACATTTGTTAGGTTACTTAATACTACAAACGCAAGTGCTGCTGCTGCTAGTATTATTACTATCATTATTGAATTTAATCCCGATACCATTCCATTAAAAGTTTCTATTGCAAAACTATTAAAACTTATTGAATCAACACCTTTTATATCTAAAAGTTCATCTTGAAATATTTGTGTATCTTCTGGATTATTAGCTTTAATAATAACAGTATTATTAGCTAAATTAGTATTAAATACTTCTTTGTAGTATGTACTACTCATAAACAATTCATTATTAACATAATTTTCAGTTAAACCAATAACCTTAACTTGTTTAATTAAACCATTTTCACTTTCCATTTTAATGACATCATTAATATTTATATTTAATAATTCTCCAAGTTTTTCATTAATGATTACACCTTCTTCTTTTAATTCTATTGGTGAAAGATCTTTTCTATTTCTAAATACATAAAAATCATTAATTTTTTCTATATCATCAGTTATAGTAACTTTAATAACTTCTTCTCTATTATTATAGAAAACTTTACCATCATATGTTGTTACTAATAAGGCATCATTTGTTTCATTGTGTTCTAATATTTCATTATAAATTACTATTCCTTCTGAAATAGTTGTATCTTCTTCAAACATTATAGAACCATCAAATTTATATATTTCATTAAATTGTTTTTCAACTATTGTACCAATAGAATCTCTTATACCAAGTCCTGTAATAATTAAAGCACTGCATCCTGCAACACCTATTACAGTCATAAAAAACCTTTTTTTATACCTAACAATGTTTCTAATAGTAAGTTTTGTAGAAAAATTAATATTATTCCAAATAAAACCGATTCTATCAATTAAAATAGATTTTCCAGCAACAGGAACCTTAGGTCTTAATAATTGTGATGGCACTTCTTTAATCTCGCTTCTGCATGTTAAATAAGTTGTAAGTAACATAACAATAATAAAACTAACATTTGCAATAAAGATTAAATTCCATGGTATTAATATTTGATACTTTGGTAAGTTATACATCATATTCCATGCATTATATATAACTCTTGGGAAAAGTAATAATCCACTAATACTGCCAATTAATCCGCCTATCAAAGTTGCAAGTAAAGCATAATTTATATATTTATAATAAATTTCTAATTCTCTATATCCTAAAGCTCTATATATTCCAATTTGTCCTCGTTGTTCATCTATCATTCTTGTCATAGTTGTTAAACAAACAAGAGATGCAACCAAGAAAAAGAATACTGGGAAAACATTACCAATTGCTGTCATTTGACTAATGGTATCTGAATATGTTTTTGATGAATAGTGTTCTTCTCTGCTTAACACAGTCCATTCACCATCTTCTAAATCTTCTATATCCTGTTTTGCTTTTTCTAGGTCAGCTTTAGCTTCATCTAATTCTTGTTGACCATCAATTTTTTCTTCTTCAAATTCTTTAATAGCATCAGCAAGTTCTATCTTTGCATCAGCTATTTCAATTTCAGCATCTTTTAAATCTTGTCTAGCTTTTCTAAACTCTTCTTCTGCTTCAACTCTAGCTTCATCAAGTTTAACACTTGCATTAGTAAGTTCTCTAAAACCACTATCAATCATTGTTCCAGCATCATCTAACTTTTTTTGACCTTCAGCTAATCCACTTTGTATTTGTGCCTTTTTAGATAACAAATCATTTTTTTGGGCCTGTAAAGAAGCCGCTGTTGCTTCTGTTTGAGCTAAAATTGCTTGTGCTGTAGCTAAATTATTATTTAATAATGCTAATTGTCCACTTAAATTTGCATAATCAGTAGCATAATTTGGATTATTAGGATCAAGAGCTGCAATCTGTAATTCAATTCCTGTAATTAATTGTTGAAGTAGTGTAACTGATTGTTGTGCTTGAGTTACTCCTGCCAAAGCTTGAGATAGTCCACCATCTATTTGAGATATTCCACCATCTATTTGGCTTATCATACCTTCTAATTCAACTTTTTTAACTGCAAATTCTTCTTTTGCTTGCATATACTGTGCATGAGCTACTCCTAAAGCATTTCTGTTATCTTCAATTTCTCTAGCACCTTTTATTAACTCTGCTTCTACTTCTATTTCTTTATCGGCTAGTTCTTTATAGCCATCTTTTATTTCTTTTTCACCATCTTTTATTTCTTTTTTAGCATCATCAATTTCCTTTTGAGCATCCGCTATTTCAGTATTAAATGTTTCCAGTCCATCTTCATATTCTTCTAATCCATCATAATATTCTTCATATGCTTCATCTAATACTTTATCTTTTCTATTTAAAACTTGAACTTCTCCAAATTTTTCTAACTTTTCTTTAAGTTCTTTAGAAACATCCTTATATTCACTTCCAAATGAATCTTCAATATCATTTTTAAATGTCAAAGATACTTCAGTGTAATAATCCATATTAAAAGTATCTTTAGTAACATATAAAAATGAATTCAAGTTTCTATTATTTAAAGTACTAAATCCAATATCTTGATTTATATAATAAGGACTAAGTACAAAACCAACTACTTCAAAATAATCATTAACTAAAAAATCATCTAAATCGTCATCAGGTCTTTCTAATTTAATCTTGTCCCCTATTTTTAAATCTTTAAAATAAAATACACTTCTTTCAATTACACATTCTTTTTCATTTTTAGGCAATCGTCCATCGATAAGTTTAAAATTATTAATATCATCAGTAATAGCATGCACTCTAAAAACAAGTTTCAATGAATCTATTGAACTTAAAACATCGACAAAATTACTATCTTCCACATATGAAACATAATCAAGTTTTGAAAGTTCTTCAATATCATTATCATCAAATCCATATGATGAATATATTGTAAAATCCATCAACTTATATTCTTCATTATATTTATTAACGTTATATGACATTATAGGTGCACTAGCCTTAATTCCTACAAAAAAGGATACACCTAGAGCAACAATACTTGTAAGTAAGAAAAATCTTCCAAATGTCTTTTTTATTAATCTAAATGAATCTTTTAATAGTGTTCTGTTCATAATATCAATCACCATTCAATCTCATCAATCGACTTAGGATTTTCGTTAATGATTGTATCAGTGACTTTACCGCTTCTAACTCTTAAAACTTTATCTCCCATAGGACATATTGCAAGATTATGTGTAATTATCACAACTGTCATATTATATTTTCTTGAAGTATCTTGAAGTAACTTTAAAATTTGTTTACCAGTTACATAATCTAATGCACCAGTAGGCTCATCACATAGTAATAGTTTTGGATTTTTTGCAAGAGCTCTTGCAATTGCAGTTCTTTGTTGTTCTCCACCAGATAATTGTGCAGGATAATTATTAATTCTATCCTTTAACCCTACTTGTTCCATAACTTTTAAAGGTGATAAAGGATTCTTGCATATTTCTGTAGCTAACTCTACATTTTCTAGAGCTGTTAAATTTTGAACTAAATTATAAAATTGAAAAACAAAACCTATATCATCTCTTCGATAATAAGTTAATTCTTTTTCATTCATTTGATCTATTCTTACACCATCAACAATAATTTCACCAGAAGTTAGACTATCCATACCTCCTAAAATGTTTAAAATGGTGCTTTTACCAGCACCTGAAGCTCCTGCAACTATTACAATTTCACCTTTATTAATATCAAAATTAACGCCACTTAAGGCTTCTATCTTAACTTCACCCAATGTATATACTTTTTTAACATCTTTAAATTGTATATAACTCATATTTATTCCTTTCAACCTAAGAAAATTTTTAAATACCTCTCTAACATTTTTGGTACATTAATATTATTTTCAATACAATATTCAGCATTATCTAGTACTTTCTTAAAACCTTGTATTATTGCAAATGAAATTAATCCAGCAAAAAATTTCTTTTCATATTCATTACATTCATCAACAAAATAATGTTCATAATTATTATATAAAGTATTACATATCCATTTATTTATACTCTCTATGTATTGTTCACTACCTAAAATAATTATAACAGCTACATCTAATTTCTTATATAATTCAAATATTTTAACCGCTAATTGTTCAACACTTAATTTAGCAAAATCACTTTTTGAATTATTTATTTCCTTTAAATTAAACTCAAGCCTATTATTAGAAATATCACTAAACAATTTATCAATTTGCTGTATGCCCGGTAAAACAATAGACTCAATTAATTCTTCCTTATTTTTAAAGTAATTATAAATATTACTAGGACTCATACCTATGTTTCTAGCTATTCTTCTAAGAGAAACATTATCTATACCATAGGTAATAATATCTTGTCTAGTTGATTCTAAAATTTGATTTCTAGTTTCTTCTTTTAATACCTGCATATACACCTCTACTAAATAATATACACCCGTTCATTTTTAAAAACAATATAAAACCCCAGAAGTTAGTATTGTGTTCAATCTAACTTTTGGGGTTTATTTCACATTAAAATTATTATTTTCTTAAACCTAAACTTGCTACTAGATTGCGATATCTATTTACATCTGTATCACGTAAATAAGCTAAGAAATTTCTACGACGACCAACCATCTTCATTAAACCTCTATTTGAATGATGATCTTTTTTATGTTCTTTAAGATGTACTGTAAGTCTGTTTATTTTTTCTGTTAAAACTGCTACTTGTACTTCTATTGAACCAGTATCACCTTCAAAACGTGCATACTTTTCAATGATTGCTGTTTTTTCTTCTTTTGATAACATGTTTTCCTCCTATATCTAAGTCCTTTTAAACCGAGTAAATCGATGAGGAACCGAATAAACCCAGTAAAAAAGCTCTTAAATCATATCATTTATAAATAAATGAAACAAGTGTTAAATCATAAATTTTACAATAATATCATTTGAAATTAACATTCCTTTAACACTACATCTAATATATTCATTGTTTATTTCTATTAAACCATCGTTTATTAATGATTTTATTACATCTTTATACTTATCAATTAAAGATGTTTTATATCTCAAATTAAAATCTTTAATATTTATTCCTTCTTTTTTTCTTAAACCCATCATAATATGTTCAAACATTAAATCATCTTGACTTAAAATAACCTTATTTTCTATATAATCACCATTTAAATATTTATTAAAATCTTTTGTGTTATCATATCTGACATTATTTTCTTTTCCACTAGAAGACAATGAAATACCATAAAAATCATTATAATTCCAATAAGTTAAATTATGTTTAGATTCATATCCCTTTTTAGAATAATTACTTATTTCATACTGAAAAAATCCATTACTAATTAATTTATTATTAATTAAATCATACATATCTGCATCTAAATCTTCATCTACTTCTTTATAATTTAATCTATCAAACAAAGTATCTGGTTCTATTGTTAGACAATAAATTGAAATATGAGGAATATCTAAACTAAGAACATCATCTAATGTTTTATTTAAATCATCTAATGTTTGAGTAGGTATTCCATACATTACATCCACTGAAATATTATTAATATCATATTTTTTAAATAAATTTACACAATATATAACTGTATTAAAATCATGAAATCTATTCATTAATTTAAGTAACCTATTATCACTTGTTTGAACACCAATACTTACTCTATTTATATTATATTTTTTAAGTAATTTAACTTTATCTTCATCTATTGTTTCTGGATTTACTTCAATTGTATATTCATTTACATTTTTAGAATAAGGTTCCATTATAGCCAGTAGTTTTTCAAGTTGAATAATATTTAATGAAGTTGGTGTTCCTCCACCAATATAAATAGTTTCAAGGTCTTTATTAATATTTTTATCTTTAATTTCATTTTCTAATGCTATTAACCAATTATTAGCTTTTTCTTCATTAAATAAAAAATGACAAAAGTCACAATATCCACATATTGTTTTGCAAAATGGAACATGTAAATATAAAGATTTTATACTCATTAATACACAACCACATTCTTTTCAAAATTCCTTAACGGCATCATAGAAATATACATATTTAAAAAATGATTTTTAGTAGTTTCATAATCATTAGATTTAGATGTCATTATTCTATAGTTAACATCAAATAATAGTACCTTTAAATCACTTAAATAAACACCATTTCTACTATAAAAATTAATTCTTCTTTCTCTAATAAATCTATCATTTTCATTAATACTAAAATCAGGGTCTTCTACTTCAATATAAATAGTTTTCTTTTTTAATTTTTTTAATATTTTTCTTAAAAACAAACTACCATATCCTTTAGATCTATATTTATCTATTATTCCAAAATAATCCAATAATATATCATCACCATTTACATAAAAGAAAGCATATCCAACTGTAACATTATCTACCACAGCCTTAAAACATTTATATAATTTTTTCTTATATAAATATTTTATTGATTTCAAAGGCCTTAATTCATCTTCATCAAAATGATTTACTACATATTTTTTATAAATAAAGTCTATTTCTTTTTTATAAAGTCTTTTAATTTTCATTATCCATAGAAAGAACAGCCAAGAAAGCTTCTTGAGGAATTTCAACAGAGCCTACAGCCTTCATGCGTTTCTTTCCCTCCTTTTGTTTTTCTAATAATTTTTTCTTTCTTGTAATATCTCCACCATAACATTTGGATAATACATTTTTTCTTAATGCTTTAATATTTGTTCTTGCGATAACTTTTCCATTTATCGCAGCTTGAACAGGTATTTCAAATTGTTGTCTAGGAATTAATTCTTTAAGTTTAGAAGCCATTGCATTACCAGTTCTATATGCAAAATCTCTAAATATAATAACACTTAAAGCATCTATAATTTCTCCATTTAACAATATATCCATTTTTACAAGTTTACCTTCTTTATAACCTATTAATTCATAGTCTAAAGAAGCATATCCTTTTGAACTAGATTTTAATCTATCAAAGAAATCAAATACAACTTCTCCTAAAGGTAGTTCATACACTAATTGATTTCTAGTATTATCAATATAAATCATTTCCTTAAAGATACCTCTTTTAGCTTGACACAGTTCCATAATAGGACCTACATACTCATTAGGAACCATTATTGAAGCTTTAACATAAGGCTCTTCAATTCTTGATATTTTTTGGGTTGGTGGAAACTTTGCAGGATTATCTACTTCAACCATAGTTCCATCTGTTAAATAAGCATGATATATAACTGAAGGAGCTGTCGCAATTAAATCAAGGTTATATTCTCTTTCCAATCTTTCTTGAATAACATCCATATGAAGCAACCCTAAAAACCCACATCTAAAACCAAAACCTAAAGCTTGAGATGTTTCTGCTTCAAAATAAAGAGCTGAATCATTTAAACTAAGTTTTTCTAAAGCTTCTCTTAAATCATTGTATTTATTACTATCTGTAGGATATAGACCACAATAAACCATAGAATTCATTTTTCTATAACCTGGAAGTGGTTCTGTTGCTCCATTTTTACTATAAGTAATTGTATCTCCAACTTGAACATCTTTTATATTTTTTATGCTTGCAGCTATCCATCCAACTTCACCACAAGATAATTTATCTGTTTTAATTTCTTTAGGTGTCCTAACACCTACTTCAGTAACCTCATATACTGCTTCACTTGCCATAAATCTAATAGAATCTCCAGGTTTGATTTCTCCATCCTTAACTCTTACAAAAGCAATAACACCTCTATAAGTATCATAAATAGAATCAAATACTAATGCTTTTAAAGGTGCTTTAGAATTTCCTTTAGGTTCAGGTACATGTTTTACTATTGCTTCTAAAACTTTATCAATATTAATATCATTTTTTGCAGATATTAAAGGTGCTTCACTTGTATCTAAACCAATAACATCTTCTATTTCTTTACGAACTAAGTCTACATCAGCATTTGGCAAATCAACTTTATTAATAACTGGAATTATCTCCAAGTTATTATCTAATGCAAGATACACATTTGCTAAAGTTTGTGCCTCAATACCTTGAGCAGCATCCACAACTAAAATAGCACCTTCACATGCTGCTAAAGATCTTGACACTTCATAAGTAAAATCTACATGACCTGGAGTATCAATTAAATGAAATATATAGTCCTGTCCATCTTCAGCTTTATACTTTAGTTGTACAGCATTTAATTTAATAGTAATTCCTCTTTCTCTTTCTAAATCTAATTGATCTAGTAACTGAGATTTCATTTCTCTTTGCTCAATTGTATTTGTATGCTCTAAAATACGATCAGCTAAAGTAGATTTACCATGATCTATATGTGCAATTATTGAAAAATTTCTAATTTTTGATTGTTCCATCAATTAACCTTCCCTATTTAAAACATTTGTTTATAAGCATTTTGCCATAACCGTTGTTAAATTCTCTAAATGTAATTTTAGATTTACCTTCCATCTGTAACATCATTACATAAATATAACCACCATTACAAGCTATTTTCATTCCATCATTAAAATCAATTATTTGACCATTTTTATAATTATGATCTTTGTATTCCATTTTAACTTCATGAAATTTTACACGCTTGTTTTCTATTATACCATACCCAACAGGCCAACTAATAAGTCCTCTGATATGATTATAAATATCTCTTACATTTCTTTCTTTAAAACCTACAAATTCATCTTCTTTACTTATATTAAACCCAAAAGTAACCTTAGATTCATCTTGTTCTACACACTCTAATTTACCTTCTTTAAATAAAGGAATAAATTTAATAATTAAATTACTTCCTAATTCTTTTAACTTATCATGTAATATTTCAGTAGTATCAGCTTCATTAATATCAATACTTTCTTGAAGATACATACAACCAGCATCCATTTTTTCTACCATTTTCATTATAGTAACACCAGTTTTTTCTTCTCCATTAATTATAGACCAATGAATTGGTGCACCTCCCCTATATTTTGGAAGTAATGATGCATGAACATTAATACAACCATATTTAGGAGTATCTAATAATTCTTTAGGAAGTATTTGTCCATAAGCACATGTAATAATCAAATCTGGTTTATATGAAAGAATCTCTTCATATTCATTTCTTATTCTTATAGGTTGAATAACTGGAATTCCATACTTTAAAGCTAATGACTTTACTGGTGTGTTTTTCAATATTTGTTTTCTACCTATTTTTTTATCAGGTTGAGAAACAACAGCAACAACATTATAATCTTCATCTATCAAACTTTGTAAGATACCACAAGCAAACTCTGGAGTACCCATAAATATAATTTTCATAAAACACCTTCCCATGTGATTATAGCACGGCTTTGTTGCAATTTGAAATTGCTTTTGCTATAATCGAAAAGTCGATATACAGGAGGTGCAAAATGGCAAATATTAAATCACAAAAGAAACGTGCTATAACAAACTTAAAAAAAGGTAGAGCTCAAGCTGGACAAAAAACCGCTTTAAAAACAGCAATCAAAAATGTAAAATTAGCTGTTGCTTCTAACGATAAAGCTGTTGCAGCTGAAGCATTAAATAAAGCAAATAAAATGTTAGATTCAGCTGTTGCTAATAATTTAAAACATAAAAACTATGCAGCGCGCCAAAAATCTCGTTTAGCAAAAGCTGTTAATTCGATTCAATAATTAAAAATCAGAATAATAATCTGATTTTTTATTTTAATATTTCATTTATAAATTTTATTATTTTATTAATCTCTTCCTTCTTATTGTCATCTACCTTAGGAAGGATTTTTTTATACTTAATAAGCTCTTTATTTAAATATTCAATATAAACATCAGTTTTAGTTTTCATTAATATAGGACCAAACAATAATTCTTTACTGTTATATCCTTCATTATATTTAGTACTAATTTCAATTATTGTATAATAATGTCTTTTTTTAACTATAATTTCATTTTCAATTGTAAAGTTATTATCACTAATCCATTTTCTTAATAAATCTATATCTGAATTAACTTGAATTATTATTTGCTTAAATTTATCTAGTCTAGACAAATTATCTTCAAATATTTTTTTTGCTGTATAAAATCCAACCCCTGCAATTACTATAGCTTCTGTATCAATTGGAACATTATTTAAACCATCACTTTTAATAGCAATAACTTTATCACTAAATCCATATTTTTCTATATTGTTTTTTGCTCTTAATAATGGTCCATCAGCAATTTCACATGCATAAACTTTTTCACTCTTTCCAGTTTTCACTAGTTCAATTGGAAGAAAGGCATGATCGCTTCCTATATCAGCTACAATCATACCTTTTTTTAACATATCATATATTGTTTGTAATCTAATATCTAACATTAGTTTGAACTTGTAAAATCACGTAATCTTTTTGATCTAGATGGATGTCTAAGTTTACGTAATGCCTTTGCTTCTATTTGTCTAATTCTTTCTCTTGTAACATTAAACTCTCTTCCAACTTCTTCTAATGTTCTAGTTCTTCCATCATATAAACCAAAGCGAAGTCTTAATACTTTTTCTTCTCTTTCAGTTAATCCTTCTAAAACTCTATTAATTTCATCTTTCAATAATTGATTATTTGCATATTGATCAGGACTTAACGCATCTTTATCTTCAATAAAATCTCCTAAACTAGAATCATCTTCTTCACCAATAGGAGTTTCTAAAGATACTGGTTCTAAAGCAATCTTTTGAATTTCTCTTACTTTTTCAGGAGTAATACCTTCCATTTTAGCTGCAATTTCTTCAGCTGTAGGATCTCTACCTAAATCTTGAACCAACTGTCTTTGAATTCTTGTAAGTTTATTAATAGTTTCAACCATATGAACAGGAATTCTTATTGTTCTAGCTTGATCAGCTATCGCTCTAGTTATAGCTTGCCTAATCCACCAAGTTGCATATGTACTAAATTTAAATCCTTTTGTATAATCAAATTTTTCAACAGCTTTTATTAATCCCATATTTCCTTCTTGTATTAAATCTAAGAATAACATTCCTCTACCAACATATTTTTTAGCAATAGAAACAACAAGCCTTAAGTTACTAGAAATTAATATAGCTCTAGCTTCTTCATCACCTTGTTCAATACGTTTTGCAATCTCAACTTCTTCTTCAGCTTTTAGTAATGGAACTCGTCCAATTTCTTTAAGATACATTTTAACTGCATCATTTATTCTTGTATTTGAAGATTTCTTAGTTTCTTTATAAGGTTTTCTATTAGATCTATCAGATTTATCATCTTCATCATCTTCTTCGTCATCTTCATCATCAAGATCCTCAACATCATCAATATCATCTAGATCATCCAAATCATCATCTTCATCTTTAATATAGTCTAAATTATCATTACACCACATCAAAAAATCTTCTTGTTCTTCATCAGTCATATCTAAATGCTTAGTTGATTCTATAATATCTTTTTCATAAAGATCTTTTTTACTTTTACTTTGTTTTAAAAGATTTTCTTTAACTTCATCTAAAGTTAAAATATGCTTTACAGCTTTTTTAGTAGCTTTCTTAGCAGTTGTTTTTGTTTCATTAACTTCTTCAGTCTTCTTCAATGTTATACCTCCTTAGTTCCATGAGATTTTCTGTATATTTAACCATAAGTTCTTCTTTAACCTTTGGATTAATTTCATTTTGTATTTGAATTTTTAAAGATTCGTTATTATCTTCTATAATCCATTTTTTAATTCTATTAATATAACTAATAAATTTATTCTTATTATATTCTTTTTTATATATTTCTTCCAAAGAAATATCTAATAATATTTTCTTTTGATTATCATCACTTACCTTATCTATTATATCAGCTATTTCAAGAGAATTTCCCTTACTATGTTCATTGGTAATCATTCTTGCCAACATATCACAGTCTGTATCAATTAAAAATCCTAGTTTATCCTTATATTCATTTATTGCTTCTATACTATTTAGCATATTAGCAATAATCAATCTTTCAGCCATCAACCTTCCTTCATAAGCTCTTTTATAAACTGGAGATATTCTTTCTTCTGTTTTTTGTTTTTTAACGGGAATATCACTTAATTTAAAACCAGTTAATTGCCTAAGTTTAAATAAGAAATTTTGTTTATCAAATTCATCATTAGACTTATTAATTTCTTCTAATACCTTTTGAGCAAATTCTTTTTTTTCTGAATAAAGTTCTAAATTATATTGCTTTAAATAATATTCAAAACAAAATTCTAACCAAGTCATCTCTTTTTTTAGCATTGACTTCAAACTATCAATTCCATGTTTTTCAATAATTTCATCAGGATCTAATGTGCTAGTATTTTTTATGATTCTAATATCAGCATTTAAATCTATTGCAAGTTTTGCGGCTTTAAAAGTTGCATTTTGACCTGCTATATCTCCATCATAACAAAATATAATTTTGTTTGATGCATTTTTCATTGAAATTATTTGATTGTTAGTACAAGAAGTACCTAAAGTAGCCACAACATTATAAATTTTTGCTTTTGCAAAAGCAATAACATCTGTGACCCCTTCTACAACATATATACAAGCTTCTTTTCTTGCATAAGATTTAGCGCGATGATAGTTATAAACAAAATTACCTTTTGTAAATAACTTTGTTTCAGCTGTATTAATATATTTACTAGCATTTTCATCAATACTTCTTCCAGTAAATCCTATTGGATTGCCTAAAGTATCATGAATAGGAAACATTATTCTTTTGCTAAATACATCATAAGCTCCTAATTCATTTATCCTTACAATATTAGTAGCAACCATATCTTTATCTAAGTAACCTTTTGCACTTAGAAACTTATATAGTTCATTGTCACTTCCATTATATCCTATATCAAACATTTCAATTAATTCATCACTAATTCCCCTATTATTTAAATATTGTTTAATAAGAGATGCACTTGATGAATTTAATTGATACTTAGTAAATTTAATAGTTTCATTAAGAACATCATATAAATTTTGATTTTTTAAATCTTTTGGTTTTGAATAATAAGAAATATCTATATCAACAACTTGATTAGTAATTTCAGCAACCTTTAACACAGATTCAATAAAACTTAAATTTTCATATTGTGATACAAAACCAAATACATTGCCACCTGCTCCACAAGAAAAACACTTAAATATTTGTTTATCTGTTGAAATGTTCAATGATGGGTTTGTATCATCATGAAACGGACATATTGCTTTGTAATTTTTTCCACTTCTAGTGAGTGTTAAATAATGTCCAATTACATCAACAATATCAGCACCATTACGAATTTCATTAATTTTTTCATCGCTTAAGCGCATTTTTCCTCCTTAAAATTTAAGTGATTCTTGTATAATTCCTACTAAATCCTCTATTTTAACTCTTTTTTGTTCCATAGAGTCTCTATCTCTAATAGTTACACAACCATCATTTAATGTCTCTGGATCAACTGTAATACAGTAAGGAGTACCAATAGCATCCTGTCTTCTATATCTTTTTCCAATACTTCCAGACTCATCGTATTCTACATTAAATTCACTAGATAACATTTTATGGATTTCTAGTGCTTTGTCTCTTAAATCTTTTCTTAAAGGAAATACAGCAGCTTTAACTGGAGCTAATTGATTAGAAAATCTCATAACAATTCTAGTGTCATTATTTTCTAATATTTCTTCATCATAAGCTTCAGTAAAGAACATTAATAATAATCTTTCAACACCAACTGATGGCTCAACACAATAAGGTACATATCTTTCATTTGTAATAGGATCAATATATTCCATATTAACCTTAGAATGTTTCATATGTTGCTTTAAATCATAATCAGTTCTATCCGCAATACCCCAGATTTCACCCCATCCAAATGGAAACTTATATTCTATATCACATGTGCCAACCGAATAAAAACTTAATTCTTCTGGTGTATGATCTCTAAATCTTAAGTTTTCAGGATTATTATTATTTAGTGATAATATCCAATCCATACAAAACTTCTTCCAATATTCATACCACTCTAAATCTGTCCCTGGCTTACAAAAAAACTCTAATTCCATTTGTTCAAATTCTCTTGTTCTAAATATAAAATTACCTGGAGTAATTTCATTTCTAAATGCTTTACCTATTTGACCAATCCCAAATGGTATTTTTTTTCTATATGTTCTTTGTATATTTCTATAATTCACAAACATTCCTTGAGCTGTTTCAGGTCTTAAATAAACAACACTTGTACTATCTTCTACAACTCCTTGGAAAGTTTTAAACATCAAATTAAATGTTCTTATTTCAGTAAAATCATGAGCTCCACAATTTGGACATGGTATTTTATTATCTATAACATATTTTTCTAAAGCTTCGTTGTTCATGCTTTCTGTTTCTACAGCACCTTTTGAATATTCTTCAATTAAATGGTCTGCTCTATGTCTTGTCTTACATTTTTTACAATCCATTAATGGATCAGAAAATCCAGATAAATGACCACTTGCTTTCCAAACATTAGGATTCATTAAAATTGCTGACTGTATACCTACATTATTAGGATCTTCCTGAATAAACTTTTTCCACCAAGCATTTTTAATATTATTTTTTAATTCAACACCTAAAGGTCCAAAGTCCCAAGTGTTACTTAAACCACCATAAATTTCAGAGCCTTGATAAATAAAACCAGACTCCTTTGCATGACTTACAATCTTCTCAAATGTTTTCTCCATATATCTCTCTCCTGACTAAATAATATACCATAAATACCCATATTCAACAATATGACAAACTATAACAAAACACTTACAAATTCATAAGATTTAAGTTTAATTTCAAAGTGAAATTCAAAGAATTTTACAAGAATATCTAAATCTGTCTTATTATATTCATCTATCTCACAAAGTTTTTCATAATTAATTAACTCTGCCTTATTAATAATTCTAAATTTTCTAATATTATCTACATTAATGCCATCATAAATAGTTGTTTTATTAAAGCAATCTTCACAGACAAATCCACCTTCTTCAATTGATATTCCAACTACTTTTTTATTTGAACATAAGGTACATTCATCAACGTTAGGATTAATTCCTAAAAGCTTTAAAAATAATGCTATAAATAAACAAGTCAAAAGTATTTCATGTTTATCTTCATTCATCTTATCTAAAATAAAATCTAATATTTTATAAGCTTCATCTATTATATAAATATCATCATTATGTATTGTTAAATCAACAATTTGACATATTAAACTTGATAAGGACATTTTTATAATATCTTCATGAATATATCTTCTATTTTTTACTGTAGATGCATTTTTCAATGAAAACATTGTTTTATTTTCATTGTAATCAAATATTAGTTCTGAACTCAAAAAAGGCCTAATATTCATTGAATTCTTACTAGTAAGTTTTCTAACACCCTTACAGGATAAAGAAAACCTTCCTAAACCTTTTAATAAAACACTAATAATTGCATCATTATCCTTATAATCACTTTGTTTTAAAATTATGCCTAAATACTTATCATTCACTTTTATTCCTCTATCTCAATAGGTATGTATCCTAATTGTTTTAGTTTACTTTTTTTATTTCTCCAATCTTTTTCAACCCTTACAAAAAGTTCTAAAAATATTTTTTCACCTAATATACCTTCTATATCTTTTCTAGCATCTATTCCAATTTGTTTAATCATTCTTCCTTGTTTTCCAATGATTATTCCTTTTTGACTATCTCTTTCAACAAGAATTAATGCATAAATTACAAAATTGCTTTTTTTTCTTATAACCTTTTCAATCACAACTGCAACTGAATGAGGTATTTCTTCTTCTGTATAAAATAATATTTTTTCTCTTATAAGTTCTGAAATAATAAATTGTTCTGGATAATCAACAACTTGATCATCAGGATAATATTTTATTCCATCTTCTAAATAATCTTTTGTAACATCTATTAATCTATTAATATTTGTGTGATTAAAAGCGCTAATTGGAATTATTTCATCAAAATCATATCTTTTTGAATAATCATCAATTAGCTTAATTAATTCATCTTTAGTAATTAAATCAATTTTATTTAAAATTAAAAAAACTGGTAATTTATATCTTTTTACTAATTCTAAAACATAATTATCCCCAACACCAAAAGGCTGACTAACATCCACAATTAAATATAGTAAATCAACTCCACTCGCAACACTTTTTGCTTCTTTATTCATAAATGATCCAAGCTCATGTTTTGGTTTATGAATACCAGGAGTATCTATAAAAACTATTTGTGAATCATCATCAGTTCTAATTCCTCTTATTTGATTTCTTGTAGTTTGAGGTTTATCAGATATAATTGCAACCTTTTGTGAAAGCAATGCATTCAATAAGGTGCTTTTCCCTGCATTTGGTCTTCCTAATAAAGCTATAAAGCCAGATTTCATTCTAAATCCTTACTACTAAAACTATTAGGAAGTATTTCAATAATATTTGTAATTACGATATCTGTTCCATTAGATAAAACAATTGGCGTTTCATCTTCTAAAAGTTCACAAAATACTTGTCTACAAATACCACAAGGATATCCTACATTTTTAGTTCCATTAGTAACAATAGCAATAGCTTTAATGTCTTCTTTTCGATATCCATTAGAATATGCCGCAAAAATTGCATTTCTTTCACCACAAACTGCTGCACCATAAGAAGCATTTTCAACGTTTGCTCCATAAAAAGTAGTACCATCCTTACATAGTACACATGCACCTACTTTAAAATTTGAATAAGGTGCATAAGCATTTTCTAATGCTTTAAAAGCTTCTTTTACTAATTCCTTATAATCCATAATCAATCAATCTCCTTATATATGGTAAAAATATTATAACCCCTATTATTAGTGTTAGTATAGCTACAAATAATACAGCCCCTGCAGAAATATCTTTTATATATTTTACATTTTCATTTTGTTTTGTTGTATACAAATTACATAATTCTTCAACACATGTATTTAATATCTCAGTAGCAATAACTAAACCAATACATAATAAAACTAAAATAAAATCAATTTTGTTTAACTTCAATATTATTGAAATTATAGTAACAATAATTCCAATAATTACTTGAATAAATACACTTTTATCCAATAATGCAAGCTTTAATCCAATAAAAGCAACTCTAAATTTTTCTCTCATCTTAATACCACTGGATCTAAAATCTCTTTTTGTAATGAAAACATTACTTTTTCATCTTCTTCATTTATATGATCATACCCTAAACAATGTAATAATCCATGCAAAAATAAAAAACAAAATTCTCTTCTAATTGAGTGGCCATATTCTTTCGCTTGAGAAACTACACTGTCAACATTTATATAAATATCACCTAAGTCATTGCTTTCTTCAACATTGACTATTTCATCATCTAACATCGCAAAACTTATAACATCTGTTGGATTATTTATGTTTCTAAATTCATAATTTATCTCTTGTATCTTTTTGGATCTAACTAAAATAACAGAAACATCATAATCTTTTTCAATGTTCAATTTCTTTAATGTTTCATCAAATAATAAGTAAATATCTTTATAATATTCTTTTAAATTACTACCTTTTGTTTTATTAAAAATTGTCACACTCATAAGGAAACTCCTTGCATTAATTATACCACAATACAATAAAACTATTGAAAACCTAATAAAATTTCCTATATAATAAAAACAGTAGGTTTTGTTAAATCTGCGTTAAATCTTTGTAAAAGGGAAAGGAATAGAAAAATGACCTTAGATGCAATAAGTTGGAACATGATTATTGGTGGTTTCGGCATGTTTATGTTTGGAATTAAATTCATGGGTGACGGATTGAAATCTGTGGCCGGAGACAAACTTAGAGAGTATATTGATAAATATACCTCAAATCCAATATTTGGTTTACTCATAGGTATGGGTATCACAGTAGTAATTCAATCTTCTTCTGCAACAACTGCAATTACTATTGGACTTGTAAGAGCTGGTTTAATGACACTTGAGCAAGCCGCTGGAATTGTAATGGGTGCAAACATCGGTACTACAATAACTGCATTTCTAATTGGACTAAAATTAGATGCATACTCACTATACTTTGTATTTGCAGGTGCAATGATTGTTGTATTTGCTAGACGAAAAAAAATAAGATATATTGGCGATATCGTTCTTGGATTTGGATTACTATTTTATGGTTTAAGTATTATGGGGGATTCTTTAAAAGAATTAAAAGACTTACCACAATTTACAGAATTAGCTTATACAATGAGCGTTAATCCATTCTTAGGATTAATTACCAGCACTATAATGACTGCTATTATTCAAAGTTCAAGTGCTGCAATTGGTGTATTACAAAAAATGTATGAAGCAGGTGGAATCGAGTTTATTGCAGTATTACCATTTATATTTGGATCAAATATTGGTACTACAATAACTGGAGTGCTTGCGGCAGTTGGAGGATCTCTTGCTTCAAGAAGAACTGCTGGAATACATACCTTATTTAATATTGTAGGTACTGCAATTGGTATGATACTGCTTGTACCTTATACAAATTTCATTTTATTTTTAACAGAAAAATATAATATTGCCCCAATGATGCAAATAGCTATAGCACACATTATATTTAACGTTGCTACAACAATGGTGTTCTTTCCACTATTAAAGCAAATGTGTGCATTAATTAGAAAGATTATTCCAGGAGATGAACCTGAAAGAATCGATATTAAAATTGATGATCTTGATGAAGGACTTGCACACACTCTTCCTACAGCAGCATTAGAGCTTTCAGAAAAAGCATTAATTAAAATGGCTACTGCTGTAGATCACATGCTTGATCAAACAAAAGAATTCATGGTTAATTTTGGTAATGAAGAAGACAAAGAAATAATTGATCAATCAGAAAGTTTAATAAATAATGTTGATAGAAAAATCACAGATTATTTAATGATTATATCTAATCAAGAATTAACTGATGATGATGCTTCTGAATTAAATTTACACTTAGAAACAGTTAAAAATTTGGAAAGAATTGGAGATTTAGCAATAAATGTTACTGAATTTATTAATTCAGTATATGAAGAAAAAAGCAAATTTACTAATGATGCTATGGAAGAAATGGCACAAATGTTTGATTTATTAAAACATATGCTAAATAGAACTATGCAGGTGTTTATAACTCATAACTATAATTTATTTACCTCGCTTCAAGAAGATGAAAATAACCTTGATGCACTAGAATTTAATGCTAGACAAGCACACTTTAAAAGAGTTGCAAATAAAGAATGTGATTCTCCAATAGCAAACTCAATATATTGTGATATCTTAAGTAATCTTGAAAGAATGGGAGATCACTGTATAAATATTGCAGCAAAAGCAATTTCATATCAAAGCATCGAAGAAAAAATAATCGAAGATGAAGATGATTATGATGATGAAAAAAGAGATAAAAAAAGATTTGAAAAGAAAACTAAAGAAAATTAAAATGTAAAGAAAGGTGGTTCAAGTTGAACCACCTTTTATACTATAAACTTTTCTTTTATTTCTCTTACTTTTTTATTGTTTTCAATACTGCTTTTTTCATAAGATTCAATTATCTTTTGAACAAGCGGATGTCTAACAACATCATCTGCAGTTAAATATAATATTTTTATTTCTTCAACATCTTTTAAAACATTTGAAGCTTCAATTAAACCTGATTTACTACCATGATTTAAATCTATTTGAGTTATGTCTCCTGTAATAACCATTTTAGAATTAAATCCCAATCTTGTAAGAAACATTTTCATTTGGCTTGTGGTTGTATTTTGAGCTTCATCTAATATAACAAAAGCATCTTCTAATGTTCTTCCTCTCATATATGCTAAAGGAGCAATTTCAATTGTTTTTTTCTCAATTAACTTTTCTGTTTGTTCTACACCTAGCATATCATATAAAGAATCATAAAGCGGTGTTAAATAAGGGTCAACCTTTTCTTTTAAATCACCAGGTAAAAATCCTAAATTCTCCCCTGCTTCTACTGCAGGTCTTGTAAGAACAATTCTTTTTACCAAGCCTTTTTTAAGCATTGATACAGCTTGAATAACTGCAAGATATGTTTTACCAGTACCTGCAGGACCAATAGCTAAAACAACATCATATTTCTCCATTGCATTTACAAAGTTTAATTGTCCTTTTGTTTTAGGCGCTATTATTTTACCTGTTAAAGTTCTTCCAATAATTTTATTGTTTAAATTATCAAAATCAACTTTTTCACTCTTACTTACAAGCCTATATGCATATAAAACATCTCTTTCACTAACACTTTGATTCTTTTTAACAACCTCATATAAAGCCATTAAAACTTCTTCTATCTGTTGTGCTATTTCTTCTTCAACATCATTTATTATAAATTCATTGTTCCTAAAAAAAAATTTCTTTCCAAAACATTCTGATAGTACATTTAAATTTTTATCATGTATACCTACAAGACTTAATGCTTGCTTCCCATCTAACTCAGGAAAACTAATTACTTTATTATTTACCAAGACAAATCCTCCTTTAATTATTATATAACTTAAATATTTAAATTTAAACATTATTGGACAATTTATGTTTTTTATGTAGAATTATTTTAGATAGGAGGCTTCTATGAGGAAAATAATTTTAGATAATTTATTGAATACTAGAGACTTAGGTGGATTAAAAACTAAACATGGTTATAAAATCAAAAAGAAAAGAATTATTAGAAGTGGAAGACTATTTGAATCAAGTAAAAATGATATTAAAACACTAAAAAATAAGTATAATTTAAATACCATTATTGATTTAAGAACACTTGATGAAATCAATGAAAAACCAGATCCAACTATTGACGGTGTTACTTACAACCACATCCCTATCTTTGAAAACGGCCTACAAGGTATTTCAAAAGAAAAAAGTGATGAAACAAGTCATATAATTAATTTAATTAAAGCAATGAGTAATGCCAAAGAAAAAATGATTGACTTATATCCAGCAATGGTATCAGAAAAATATGCTCAAAATAGCTTTAATAGCATATTTAAAATACTAATCTACAATACTGAAGGTTCAACACTATATCACTGTAGTGCTGGTAAAGATAGAGTAGGAATTCTAACTTATTTAATTTTATCAACACTTGGTGTATCATATGAAGATATTTTAGAAGATTACTTACTTACAAATAAGTATTACTATGAATTAATGAATGAAATGATGGAAATAGCACGTAACTATAATATTCCTGAAGATATTGTCTTACAAATACCATATACACAAGGTGTAATAGAAGAATATTTAGAAAATGCAGTAAAATATATAAATAAACATTATGGTTCTACATATAATTACATTAGTAATGTTATTGGAATAAATGATGAAGACATAATTAAATTAAGATCAAATTATTTAGAAAAATAAAAGGTATATTTCACTTAAAGTGAGATATACCTTTTTACTTATATTTATTTGCGTCTAGCTTTACGAGCAGCTTCCGACTTCATTTTACGACGAACGCCAGGTTTTACGTAATACTCTCTTTTNCGAGCCTCNGCAAGGGTTCCGTTGCGAGAAACTTGACGTTTAAAACGACGTAANGCGTCATCTAAACCTTCATTCTCTTTAAGTACAACTCTTGACATTAACTAACCCTCCCTTCTGANCACAANCATAAACATGATAACAAAAACGCATAAATATTGCAACAAATTAATAACTATCAGTTGGTTTTTGATTACTCATTAACTTAACACCACTACTTGTACCAATCCTATCAGCGCCATTTTCAATAAATGTAATCATATCTTCTTGTGATCTAACACCTCCAGCAGCTTTAACTTTTAAAATTCCTTTAGCTCCCTTTTTTAAAAGTTTAACATCTTCTAAATTAGCTCCTGATGTACTAAATCCAGTAGAAGTCTTTACAAAATCAGCATTAGCTTTAATTATTGCATCACATGCTTTTAATTTTTCTTCATCAGTTAATAAACATGTTTCGATAATTACTTTTAATACTTTATCTCCAATTGCTTCTTTCACTTTTTTAATATCATTTATAACATATTCAATTTCATTATTTTTAAGTCTTCCAATATTTAATACCATATCAACTTCATCAGCACCAAGTTCAACTGCTTGTCTTGCTTCAAAAGCTTTGGCTTCACTAGTCATAGCTCCCAAAGGAAAACCAATAACAGTACATACTTTAACATCACTTCCTCTAAGCTTTTCCTTACAGTATTCAATCCAACTAGGATTAACACAAACTGTTTTAAAATCATATTCTTTTGCTTCTTCACATAGCTTATCAAACATCCCTTTTGTAGCATCTTGTTTTAATAGTGTGTGATCAATATACTTGTTCAATTTCATTTCTTTCCTCCATTATTTTATTTATAGTTTCTTTAACTACCTTATCATCCCCAAGGTATTGTTCTGTGCCAAATTCTCTATATATAAATGTTTCATTTCCCTTCCCTAGAATTAAAATAGTATCATTAGCCAAAGCAAGTTCAATTGCTTGTTGTATCGCATAATATCTATCTTCAATTATTACATAATTTGTTTCTTTTATGCCTGAAGCTATTTCCATCGCAATATCATAGACACTCTCATCTCTAGGGTCATCCTCTGTTAAAATAATCATATCACAATATTTATCAGCTATTTCACCAAAAATTTTTCTTTTCTTAGTGTCTCTTTTTCCTGCTGAACCAAAAACAGAAATAATTCTATTACCTTTTGGAGTAATCTTTGAAGCATATTCACAAACCTTTTTTATTCCGTCTGGAGTATGTGCAAAATCAACTATTATGTTAAATGGCTGTCCTAAATCAATTCTTTGCATTCTTCCTTCTATTTGTTTTATATTTGTAAGTTTAGGTATCATCTTTTCAATATTAAAGCCTTGTGAATCTAAAGCTGCTAAGCACGCAAGAAGATTATATATATTAAACATTGCCACTAAATTTGTTTCAACTTTATATCTTCTACCAAAACAAACCAAAGTAAATACTGTTTTATCCTTCATTATTTGAAAATTAATAGCTTGATAATCTGCTTCATTATGTATTCCATAAGTTAAAACTTTACAGCTAACATCTTCTACTATTGAAAGTCCATATGTATCATCAACATTAGTAATTACTGTTCCAGTAGGTTTTATACTATCAAAAAATCTTTTTTTAATTTCATAGTAATTTTCCATATTTCCATGATAATCCAAATGATCATGGGTTAAATTTGTAAATATAGCAACATCAAAATCTATAGAAGATACTCTTTCTTGTTCAATTCCAATACTACTAACTTCTAACGCACATGCTTTTATATTTGCATTAACCATATCTCTTAAAATACCGTGTAAATCATCAACTTCTGGAGTAGTTAAAGTTGGCTCTAACTTAACACTCCCATATTCAATCGCAATTGTACCAATATATCCAGTAGGTTCATATTCATCTAATAAGTCTTTAATTAATGATGCAACAGAGCTTTTACCATTAGTACCTGTAATACCAAACATTCTTAACTTACTAGAAGCTCTTCCATAAAATGCATCNGCAACACTATTAAAAGCTTGTTGAACATTTTTAACCTTNATATATGTAATATCAGGATTAATATCTTCTAAAGATTCACTATGCACAATTACCTTTGCACCATTTTCTATNGCTTGATTAATAAATCTGTGACCATTAAACATCATTCCTTTAACACAAAAGAAAATAGAATCAGGTCTTTTCTTTCTACTATCAGACATTAAACTCTTAATTTCTATATCAGGTGCATTTTGAAACAAATAACTTAATTTAACCATAAATAATTACTCCTTAATCGCATAAAAATCTTCATTACTAATATGAGTACCTTTTACTTTAATAATTTGATTTTTATCAAATATTCCTTTTATATAAACTGGAATATACTCACTAGAATGTCCAAATGAATAATTTTTTTCATGTTTTTCAATTAAAACTTCTAACTCTTTATTAATAAAAGTTTCTTTATAAATATAATATAACTTTTTTGATAAGTCTGAAACCTTCTTCACTCTTTCTTTTTTTTCAGCATTTGAAATAAAACCTTTTAATTTAGATGCATCAGTACCTTCTTTTAAAGAAAATGGAAATACATGTATAAATGAAAAACTACATTCTTTTATAAAGTTTAAAGTATCATTAAATAATTTTTCTGTTTCTTTAGGAAATCCTACAATTACATCAGTACTAATAGAAATATCAGGTATTTCATTTCTAATATAATTAATTCTATTTAAATATAACTTTGTATCATAAGGTCTTCTCATAAGTTTTAACATTTCATCACTTCCTGATTGAAGTGGAATATGAAGATGTCTTGCAATTCTATTATCATTTTTAATTAATTTAATTAATTCATCAGTTATTTCCGTTATTTCAATTGAAGATATTCTTAATCTTTCTATTTTTTTATTTTCCTCTAATATTTTCTTAACTAATTTTGTTAAATCATATCCATCACTAAAATATCTTCCAGTATGAATACCAGCTAAAACAATTTCCTTATGATTTAAACTAATTGTTTTAGATAATGATACAACTTCATCAACTGACAAACTTCTTTCTTTCCCTCTAGCATAAGGAATAATACAATAACTACAAAATTGATTACATCCATCTTGTATTTTTAAATATGCTCTAACTTGCTTATCAAATAAACTAACTCCTAAATTTTCAAAATCAATGTCTTTTAATCTAACATCACTAACAACATCTATTTTCTCTTTAGTTTCTAAAACTTTTTTAATGTATTCAGGAATTTTATTTTTAAAATTTGAACCAACTAATATATCTATATTTTCATTGTCCTTTATTTCTTTTGGTTCAAGTTGAACATAACAACCTACAACACAAATAACTGCATCCTTATTTTGTCTAATTGCTTGATTTATTTTTTTTCTACTTTTACTTGATGCAACATTAGTAACTGCACAAGTAAAAATAATATAAACATCAGCTAAATCATTAAAATCAATCTCAATAAAACCTTCTCTTTTTAATGATTCAACTATACTTACTGATTCAAATGTATTAACTTTACATCCTAATGTACTAACCGCAAATGTAATCATTACTAACCCTCATTAATTGCACCAATAACACTTATTGCATAAATTCCCGCAGTTTCAGCCCTTAAAATGCGTTTTCCAAGACTTACAGGCATAAATCCATTATCACTTAAAAATAAGGCTTCCTGGTGAGTAAAACCGCCTTCAGTACCAATTACAACTGTAATATGCTTACCTTTTTCTATAAAATTAATAAGACTATTATTATCATCTAATTCATACGCAAACAAATTAATATCACTTTTATATTTATTAATATTATCTAAATTAATAGTATCTTCAACTATTGGTAAAACTTCTCTTTTACACTGTTTACATGATTCTAAAATAATTTTATTAAATCTATTTCTTTTTTTATCATAAATATCCTTTTTAATATTACATCTTGATGTATATAAAGGTACAATCTTAGAAACTCCAAGTTCACAGCTTTTTTGCAATAAGAATTCAAACTTATCAACTTTAATTAATGATTGTATAAGTGTAATATTTATGTCTAATTCATGCTTCACATTATCTAATGTTTCAATGTTTACTACAGGATTACCATTATAATAGTCAATCTTTCCAAAATATCCTTTTGATCCATAAACAACCCTAATAATCTCTCCTTTATTTAACCTTAAAACATTCTTAATATGATGACTATCATCCTTATTAAAACTATAAGTATTATTAATATTTATATCTTCTTCCATAAAAAATTGATACATATTATCACCTAATATATTATACACAATTAAATAAAAAAAGAGGCTTATTCTATTTCACCTCTATTAGCCATAATAAAATGATTTACAAGTACAGCGCATATTATACCAATAAGTGTTTCTATTGTTCTATGAATTGTATATTCCATCGCTAAACTTGGATCATTTAAATATGAGTTTAAAACTATTATTATCAGCACAATTGCATTTGATGAACTTCCTGAACCTAAATTTAATATTTTACATATCCATAAAGCAATAAATATTAATATACTTGTAGATATTATATTAAACATATAATTGTTTGCATAAAGATATTTAGAAAATAAATATACATAAATAATTGAATTTATACTACCTATTATTGTACCAATAAGTCTTGTAATACCTTGCTTAATAGAAACTTCAGTATTTTCTTTTAATACAATTACTGCCGATATAGGAGCTATAGTTGATGGTGTTCTTGTGAAAAAATATGATACTACCATACTTAAAAATACAGCAATTGTAGTTTTAATTATTCTAGCTCCTGGTTTTATCATTTTACACCTCTTTTTATTCTTGAGGTAAAATTAAATTTAATATTACCCCCACTACTGCAGATAATGCAGTTCCACTTAATGTTATTAAATCACTTATTGGAAGAACAGCTCCACCAATACCTATAACTAACATTGCACTTGCAATGATTAAATTTCTTTGTTTTCCAAAATCAACTCTGTTATCTATAAGAACTCTTAATCCATTACTTGCAATTACACCATACAACAAAATACCCATTCCGCCAAGTACAGCGCTTGGAATTGTTTGAATACAAGCTGATACTATTCTAATCATTGATAGAAGTATAGCAATTACAGCAGCACCACAAGTCACATAAACACTTGCAACCTTTGTCATTCCTATGACTCCGGTGTTTTCTCCATAAGTTGTATTTGCAGGGCCACCAAGTAATGCCGAAACTGATGTAGCTATTCCATCACCATACAATGTTCTATCTAAACCTGGATCTTTCAAAAAGTTTTTGTCACAGATTTTACCTAAAACAGTATGATCTCCTATATGTTCTGAAATTGTAACAATAGCTACTGGTAAAATTGCTAAAGTCTCAGGACCAAAATAAAAGTTAAACGTTCTAAAATTTCCTAATTTAAATGGCAATATAAAATCTGGTAATCCAAAATATTTGCCACTTTCAATAACTGCAGTTATAGGACTAAAATCAACTATTCCTAATATTACAGAAGCAATATATCCAATTAATATTCCAGAAAGAAATGGAATTATTTTAAAGAAACCTTTAGCTTTTGTACTAATTAATGCTGTAGCCACAAAAGTTATAATAGCTACTATCATAGCTCTACCATCACCATCATGTACAAAATTAGCATTTGTAACAGCTGAATTTGCAAGTCCTAACCCAATTACTGCAATCATTGGTCCTATTACAATTGGAGGTAATAATTTATCAATCCAATCTTTTCCAATAAATTTTATTGCAACACCAACAGCTACATAAATTAAACCAACTAAAACTAAACCTGATTGAGCAGCATCAAAGCTACCACCCATTGCCTCAACCGCAATAATTACTGCAGTTATATACGCAAAACTACTACCTAAATAAACTGGAACTTTAAATTTTGTAATAGCTGAATAAATTAGAGTTCCTAATCCTGACGCAAATAACGCTACTGAAATAGGATATCCAGTAAGTATAGGAACTAAAACTGTTGCTCCAAACATTGCAAACACATGTTGAAAGCTTAGGAGTACAAATTGACCAGGTTCTGGTTTTTCATGTACATCCAAAATCATTTCTACTTTTTTTGACATAATCTTCTCCTTTGACCTAATAAAAAGGTCCTCGTGCAAAGACCATAATAAACCAACTTTTTCCATAACTCTTTCTGACCTCTCGTGTCAGTTTAAAAAGTCTATGCTAAAGCTATTATACACTTTAAAAAAATAATATCAATCTTCTTTTTCTTCTATTTTAGGAAGTACATTCACTTTAATTTCATGAACTTTTCTTTCATCAGCATTAGTAACTAGTACCTCTAAATTTTCATAAGTAAAGGTTTCTCCGATTTTAGGTATCTTATCAAATTGACTGATAACCCATCCAGAAACTGTTACATAATCATGTTCTTCATCATCATAATCAACATTAAATCTTTCAAACATATCTTCAAGTTCAACATCGCACGATACAAGATAAACATCTTCTGCTACAAAAGTATAAAACTCTTTTACAGTATCATGTTCATCCCAAATGTCTCCAACTAACTCTTCAATAATATCTTCTAATGTAATAATACCTGCTGTACCACCATATTCATCCAATACTACTGAAAGATGAGTTTTAGAAGATTGTAACTGTCTTAATAAACTAGATATTTTTACATGTAAACTTGTATATACAGTAGGCTGTAAAATGTTTTTTATTGAACCTTTCTTAGTATGATAAAGTCTATAAAAGTCTTTTTCATGAAGAATACCAATAATATTATCTAGTGAATTTTCATAAATAGGTAATCTTGAAAATGAATTAAGCCTAAAAACTTCTTCTATTTCATCTAAATTCATAGTTACCTCAGCAGCAACTAAATCAACTCTTGGAGTTAATATATCTCTAACTTCTAATTCATTAAACTCAATAGCCGCACTAATTAAATCACTTTCATGAGAATCTAAATCACCCTCATTTTCAGCTTCTTCAACCATTGTAATTAATTCATCAGTAATATCTGAATCACTTTCTTTAATTTTAATAATTTTATTTAATAAAGCCTTAACCCCTTTAAAAAATATAGTTAAGGGCTTTAATATCAATATTAAAAATCTTACTACTCCTACAGTAGACATTGCTAAATCTTCTGGTACTCTTTTTGCAATACTTTTTGGTGTTATTTCTCCAAATGTTAAAATAACTAAAGTTATAACCACTGTAGATATTGTCGGACCTTTTGTTGATCCAAAAAAACCAGTAAAAAGTAGTGTAGATATTGTTGTAGCAACAATATTTACAATATTATTCCCTACTAAAATTGCACTTAAAAATTCATCAAAATTATCTAACACATCTAAAACATGTTGTGCTTTTTTATTATTGTCACTAGCATAATTTTTTAATCTTATTCTATTACTGCTAGAATATGCTGTTTCTATTGAACTAAACATGGCCGATGCTAATACTAATAGTATTAACATAAATATCATAATTATTTCATTATTACTCATATAATTCTCCCTTCATATTTACTTAATACTACTAACTACATTCTAGTAAAAGAAAAACGAAGCATTCTATATAATAACAAAATAAATATATAAACACTCATATATATTTTAAATTTAAATAAGCAACTGGCCTCCGGTAAATCCTCCAAAACAACACACATCCTTTCAAATATTACGTATTATAGCATGCGTAATATATACATGCAAATTAAAGAATCTTATCAAGATCTTCTAAAAATTCATAAACCTTATCTTTATCAGTTGCCCAAGAGATACATAATCTTATTGCAGTATTATTATCATCAATAACCTGCCACTTTTCAAATGAATAATTTTTTCTTAATTCAGTAATAGTTTTATTATCTAAAATTAAAAATAGTTGATTGCTAACCCTCTTTGATAACATCTTTATATTTCTTTTTTCTAATTCTTCACTTAAATATGCAGCAATATCATTTGCATACTTACCAATTTCATAATATAAATTATTACTAAACAATGTATTAAATTGAGATCCAAGTATAAATCCTTTTGCAAGCATTCCACCTCTTTGTTTAATGTTATACCTAAAATCTTTAATTAACTTTTCATTATTTATTACTAAGGCTTCTCCAAATAAAGCACCACACTTAGTACCACCAATATAATAAACATCAACTAAATTTTTATAGTCTTTTAAATAAACATCATTATTAACTGCCTCAAAAGAATATGCAAGCCTTGCACCATCTAAATATAAATAAGCATCATATTCCTTACATACATCATAGAGCTCTTTTAGTTCTTTTTTTGTATATATTGTACCTATCTCTGTAGGATTTGATATATAAACCATTTTAGGCTTTACAGTATGCTCCGCATTTTCATCATTAAAATGATTTTCAAATACTTTTTTAACTTCATTTGCATTTAATTTTCCATCATCATTTTTTAATGTGATTATTTTATGTCCAACAGCTTCAATAGCACCTGTTTCATGAACGTTTATATGTCCACTATCACAACTTATTACAGCCTCATATGGCCTTAAAATAGATGAAATAACTATTAAATTAGTTAAAGTTCCTCCAGCAATAAAATGTATATCACTATCATTTTCTATTTCTTTTCTAATTTTTTCTTTTGCCTTATCACAAATATCATCTAATCCATATCCATCAAATTGAATATTTTCTAAATTCTTTAATTCTTTTAAAATATTTGGATGACAAGTTTGATTATAATCATTTTTAAAACTATACATATTTTTTTACCTCTAATATATTTATACTAAAAAAGCTGTGTTAAACACAACAACAATTTGAGTTTACACAGCTTTAATTGTTTATTATTCAGTTGGAATTACTGAACCATTTGCCCAAGTAGTTGTAATATACTCTTTAACTGTATCAGATGTTAATACTTCTACTAAAGCTTTAATTTTTACATCTTCTTCAGTGCCTTTTTTAACTGCCACAATATTTACATATGGGTTTGTAGCATCTGCTTGTTCAAGGATAACAGCATCTTCAGCAGGATTTAATCCTCCTTGAATTGCATAGTTTCCATTAATTGCAACTAATACACCTTCATTATTTTCATACGAAATAGTTAATAATTCAGGTTTTACTTCAACAAATTGTAAGTTTTTAGGATTTTCTACAATATCACTTATAGTAGCTGCTATTGCATCTGCATCATCAGAAAGTTTAATTAATCCAGCTTTATCAAGGATTGTAAGAACTCTTCCATGGTCTGCTACAGAGTTAGAAATAACAATAGTAGCTCCATCTTCAATTTCATCAATACTAGTTATAGTATTAGAATAAAATCCAAATGGTTCAATATGAATTCCTGCAATGTTAGTAATTTCATATCCATTCGCTTTAACATCTTCATCAAAGAATGGAACGTGTTGGAAATAGTTAGCATCAACTTCTCCAGCATCTAATGCTTTATTAAATACATAATAATCATCTAAAACAATAACTTCTAATTCAATATTGTACTCATCTAATAGAATTGGTTTTACAAATTCTAATATTTTCGCATGAGGGTCAAGTGTTGCTGAAACAACTAGTTTTTCAGTTTCACCAGCAGTTTCTTCAACCACTTCTTCTGTAGTACCTTCAGTTGCTTCTTCAGTTGGTTTAGTTCCACCACATGCAACTAAAGAAAGTGTTAATAATGTAATTCCTAATAATTTGATAAATTTTTTCATTTTTCTTCTCCCTATCGTTTATCTATTTTACTTACTATATAATCACCTAACCCTTGTATTACTAGTACAATGATTAAGATAATTAATGTTGATACATAAAGTATTGCATTGTTTCTTCTAACCCATCCATATAGATAAGCTAGATTTCCAAGACCTCCTGATCCAATAGCTCCTGCCATTGCAGTATATGATATTAGAGATATTCCTGTAACACATATACCAGAAACTAATGCAGGTAAACTTTCAGGTAATAATACTTTATAAATAATCTGCCAATTACTTGCCCCCATTGACTTACTTGCTTCAATAGTACCTCTATCTACTTCAATAAATGCAATTACACATAATCTTGCATAAAATGGTACTGCTGCAATAATTAATGAAGGAAGTGCAGCGCTTGCGCCTAGAATTGTTCCTACTAACATTTTTGTAAATGGCATAACTAGAATCATCAATATAATAAATGGAACAGCTCTTAATATATTTACTATTACATCTACAACCCTATTTACTATTTTGTTTTCATATAAGCCACCTGTTTGAGTTACATAAAGTAGTATTCCAACAAGTAGCCCAATAATAGTCGCAAAGAATAATGATACCAAGGACATGTACAAGGTTTCATTTAAAGCTTTTAACAACTGATCAAAATCAATATTACTTAAAAATTCCACCTACACCACCTCAACTTTCACATCATTTTCAACTAGATAACTAATAAATTCATTAGTTTTACTTTCATCTCCATTTGGAATATGTAAATAAGTAAACCCCATAACACCTAGTTTTGTATGATTAATATTACTATCTAAGATACTAACTAATAAACCAGTTTTCTTTATTGCACCAGCTATAATTGGTTTATCAGAATTACCTCCCATAAAAGTTAATCTCATTATTTCACCATTAGGATATAAAGCTTTTAAATCTTTTTGTAATCTATCAATGTTTTTTCCACTATCGATATTTTGTACAAATCTTTTAGTTACTTCGTGTTTAGGTCGTGCAAATACATCCTTAACACTTCCAAGTTCAACAATATATCCATCACTCATAATAGCCACTCTTTGACAAATTCTTTGAACAACTTCCATTTGGTGAGTAATTAATACTATAGTAATTCCTAATTCATCATTAATTTTACTTAGTAAATCTAAAATAGACTCAGTTGTTTCAGGATCTAAAGCACTTGTAGCCTCATCACAAAGTAGAATGTTTGGATCATTAGCTAATGCTCTTGCAATACCAACCCTTTGTTTTTGACCTCCAGATAGCTCTGATGGGTATGAATCTTCTCTTCCATCTAAACCAACTAACTTAATTAATTCAACAACTCTTTTTTCTCTAGTCTCTTTATCAACACCGGCAATTTCTAATGGAAGTTCTATATTTCTAAATACAGTTCTTGACCACAATAAGTTGAAATGTTGAAAAATCATACCTATTTTTTGTCGTTTTTTTCTAAGCTGGTTATTTGATAATTTACTGATATCTTCACCATTAATTATCAATGTTCCTGAAGTTTGTTTTTCGAGTTGATTAATAATTCTTACTAATGTACTTTTTCCAGCACCTGAATAACCAACTATCCCAAATATTTCACCATCTTCTATTGTCACACTAACATCATTAACCGCATGAATATTCAAATTCTTTGTATTAAATGTTTTAACAATATTTTTTAGTTCAATCATGGCTACTCCCTTCTATAAAAAAAACTTGCCCACATAAGGACAAGATATATCTCGTGTTACCACCTTACTTCAAAGTAACCTCACGATTACTTTCTCATCAAGTACAATCATACTTCGGCATTTTAACGGATGCTCCCGATGTAGCCTAATGAATATTTTCACTTCGGTACATGACTCCAAGGCCATTTTCAATCAGTCTTCATTTCCCCAATCTCACCAATTTGGGAATCTCTTTGAACTATCCCTGACATACTTTCCTTTTCTTTGTCTTTATAAATGATAGTATACATTTGTAAATTTTCATTGTCAACAATATTTTTCAATTTGTTTCATTGAAAAAATTTACATTTAAAATAATAAACGAGAATATTCCCGTTTATTTATCAAATAGCTTTAAAATTAAATCTTCATTAAAATTTAAAGTTAATTCTTTAGGAAAATCTAATTCTTTTAATAAAGAAATTCCTAAATCAAGTTTTCCAACATCAACAGCATGATGTGCATCACTATTTACAACAATTAGAGTTCCATACTTTTTACATGCTTCTATCATCTCTTTAGTATTTTCTAATCCATTTAATCTATAACTTGCTGGTTTAATCGAAGAACAGTTTACTTCAATTATTGTATTTGTTTCTTTTGCGATTTTTGCAAGTTCATCACGGTTTATAGGATATCTACCATCATCAGGATGCCCAATAATATCAATCAATGGATTATTACAAACAGCTTTATAAGCATTCATATTTTGATTTAATGTGTGACTATGACTATAACAAGGTCCATGAAGAGAAGCAATTGCATAGTCAAGTCTTTTAATAGATGTATCTTTAAGATCTAAGGTACCAAATTCATCCATAATATTAATTTCAGCACCTCTAAAAACTCTTACACCCTCAATAACTTTTGGTACTACAATCATATTATCAAAATGATATTGATGAGCTCCTCCTGGCATTTTAGATGTATGATCACTAATTCCTACGTATTTTAATCCCGCTTCTTTTGCGGCTATAACGTTTTCTAAAATTGTACTATACGCATGACCACTACTAATCGTATGTACATGTAAATCTATAATTGGTTTCATTTTCACCTCATAATTAAAAGGATGCTCGGCATCCTTATTTTTTTATTTTATCTTTGTTTAAAGAAATCAGGAATGCCTGAATCATCTTCTTCAACAAGTACTACATCTGGTTTTGATTCAGTAACTTTTTCACTTTTTTCTTCTGATCTTAAGCTTTCTAATATTTCAGATTTAGGTAAATCAAATCCTGTAGCAATAACTGTAACTATAATTGCATCGCCAATCTTATCATTGATTGCAACACCAAATATAATATCAATATCGTTACCAGCTGCTTCTCTAATGTATTCTACTGCTTCACTAGCATCATATACAGAAATAGATGTTCCACCTGTAACATTTACTATCGCAGATTTTGCACCAGCAATTTGAGCCTCTAATAAAGGTGATTGAATTGCTTTTTGAGCAGCCTCTTGAGCTTTGTTATCTCCTTGAGACATACCAATACCGATTAATGCAGAACCTTGTCCTTCCATAATGCTCTTAACATCCGCAAAATCTAGGTTGATTAATGCAGGAACAGCAATTAAATCAGTAATTGTTTGAACACCTTGTCTTAAAATATTATCTGCTTCTTTAAATGCTTCTTCAAAAGGAATATGACCTATTACTTCTAATACTTTATTATTTGAAACAATAATAAGACTATCAACATATTCTTTTAATTGTTCTAAGCCTGTTTCAGCTTGAACCATTCTTTTTCTACCTTCAAATATAAAAGGTTTAGTAACTATTCCAACAGTTAGTGCTCCCATTTCCTTAGCAATTTTTGCAAATAAAGGAGCCGCACCTGTACCAGTTCCTCCACCAAGACCAGCAGTCAAGAATACCATATCAGCACCTTCCATTGCTTTTCTGATATCATCTTCACTTTCAACTGCAGCTTTTCTTCCATTTTCAGGATTACCACCTGCACCTAAACCATCTTTTCCTAATGTAATTTTGTTTGTTACTGGAGATACATCAAGTGCTTGTAGGTCAGTATTTGCGACATAAAAGTCTACACCTTGTACTCCTTCTTGTACCATTCGGTTAACTGCATTATTACCAGCTCCCCCAATTCCAAATACTTTAATTTTTGCCACTTGATTATACGTTAAATCAGCCATTGCTCTTACCCTCTCTTACTTCCTTGCTTCAAAAAGCATTCCTCTTAATTTTGATGTAATTGATTCTTCTGAATCAGACTTATGTCCATCTTTGTATATGACAGTTTTTTTAAACTGATCCATATCCACACTATTAACATTATAACCTGTTATTTGTAATTGGTCCTTATAAGCATAGAACAATCCCAAACAACTAGCTAAGCTACTTCTTCTAGCTCCTAATGTTTCTGGTGAATAGTTTTTCACCTTTTCATCTAGCCTTAATGCAAGCAAGTTATCCAACCCCTGCATTTCAGCACCCTCGCCTGTAATAATAACAGTAGTTTTGCCAGCTTGCAAGATTGGTTTGCACATTAATTCAAATTCATCAAGCCATTTATCAATACTTGGTCTAATAATATCACATATATCCTTTTCACTAATAGTATTTGTAATACCATCCTTAGCCCAAATATAAACAGGATTTTCAGAATATTTATTTAAATCTAGTCTTGCATTATACTTAATTAAATTTGCAGCAGCATCTATAGGTATCTCATATTTATCAACAAATCTAGATATCATATTAGATAATCCGCCTTTAATTTTTTCACAAGATACTAATTTACCTTGAGAAATTAGAGCTAATGTTGTTGAATTATACTCTAACTTTAATAATATAACACTTTGTTCAACAGTTTGCTCAAATAATGCNGCTTCTTTAGCACTTGCATAAGTATCTAAGAATATATCCATTACCTCAAGTTTTGCATCAGCCACACANGCAACTAAGTCAAACGCAAGTTTNCTATCAGCACATAATAAATCTATATCAACTATTAGTTCATCGCATCTTTCATTAATTGGTACTCNTCTTGAACTAATACCATTTACAACATATTTAACACATACAGCCTGAATAAGCGCTAAATTACCATCTATCTTGGTACTAGCAGCTTTTTTTACTGCATCTTTAATATTATCTATAGTAACAAAACCATCTACATCAACTCTTACCTTAAGTGGATACCTTTTAAAATTAAAAGATGGTATTGCAAGAATAACCTTATTTATATTAGCACCAATAGCTTTGGACGCATTAATTACAGCCTTTTTAATACCATTTATTGTAGCTTCTTTATCTACAAAATTGTTGTTAAAACAATTACAGTTGACTCTTTCAACCTTGATAATATTAAATCGGGTATTAAAGAATTCCCCAACAATTAGCCTTATTTCATGGTCCGCAACTTCAAGTGCTGCGAATATTTGTTTGTCCATAAAATTAGTTCATCCTTCCAATATATAGTCTATTTTAACATACATAAATATCTTAAAAAAGAGAAAAAGTGTTTTTATCATTATCTCACTTTAAACATTTGCTTGCAAACAGTAAAAAATAATGTTATAGTTTACAAGCAAAAACAACAAGAGAGGGGGGTTACGTGATGTCTAAAGTTTGTGCCGTAACCGGAAAAAAGGCTTTATATGGAAATAGGCGTTCACATTCTCTGCGCGCAACTCGCCGTAAATGGAATGTTAACTTACAAAAAGCAACAATACTTGTTGATGGTAAACCTAAACGAGTTAAGATAAGTGCTAGAGCCCTAAAGACTTTAAGAGCTCAACAAGCCGCTAAATAAAGACTTTTATCCAAAGCGATCATAATGATCGCTTTTTTTAATCGTTTGATTGAATACACATAACCATACCTTGGGAAACAACTAATTTGCCTACATTATCTTCTATTTCATTTGATAATCCTAATAAATCATTTTCTATTAACAATTTATTTTTTAATGGATATTTCATATTTTCTAAACTTATAACACAATCCTTAACCGGAAAAAATGAAATATACTTAAAGCCTAATTTATTAATATTGTAAGTACCTCTTTTAAAGATTCTTATATAGTTATGCTTATCTAAAATACTGACTCTACCCTCTTCTTTTTGCATCAGTTTTAAATTAACATAGCTATGATCCATTCTATTACCTAATCCACCAAGAATAATTATCTCTTCATAGCCCAACTCTTTTGCAAGATTAACAGCTGCTTCACTATCACTTATATCCTTAACTGGATCAAGTTTTATTAGCTTATAACAATGTTTATCAATAAACTTAAGGGTTTTCTCATCAACTGAATCGAAATCCCCTATAGCCCTTTCCATCATTATTCCTTTATTTGCTAATGTTAATGCTCCTTTATCTACTCCAATAAAATCACAATCAAAATTAGGTATCGCATCAGTTAAATTACATGCTAGTACAACGCATTTTTTTAACATAAAGATTCTATTGCCTTAACAATATCATTATTAAAAATATAACTTCCAGCAACTAATACATCAGCGCCAGCTTCTTTACAAAGCTTCCCTGTAACATCATTTATTCCACCATCAACTTGAATTAAAGCATTTGAACCACTTTCAACAATAAGTTTTTTCAAATCTTTAATCTTATCAATTGAACTTTCGATAAATGATTGACCACCAAAACCAGGTTCAACAGACATAATTAAAACTAAATCTAGTTCTTTAATAAATGGTTTTAATGTATCAACACTTGTATTTGGTTTAATAGATAAACCAACTTTTTTTCCTCTGTTTTTGATTTCTTTAATTACTTCAAAGCATTCTTCTTCATCTTTACATGCTTCTAAATGGAAAGTAATTCCATCTGCCCCTGCATCAATAAAAACCTTTTGAAAAAACATTGGATTATCAACCATGATATGAACATCATAAAATAAATCCAAACCTTTTTTCATTGTCTTTAAAACATGAGGGCCAAAACTTAAATTATTTACAAAATGCCCATCCATTACATCAAAATGTAACCAAGTTGCCTTTGATTTTTTCAACTCATCTAGTTGTTTTTTTGTATCACTATAATCAAGTGACAACACTGAAGGTGCTATTATCATTAATACTTTACTCTCCTTTCTTGGATACTTTTTAATACATCCAAATAATTGTTATATCTAATACTTGAAACTTCTCCATTATCTACAGCTTCTTTAACCTTACATCCAGGTTCATTTTGATGTAAACAATCATTAAATCTACAAGCATTAATATACTTCCTAAAATCTAATACACTATTTCTTAAATCATACACATCCATATGACTAAAATCTAAAGAACTAAAGCCAGGTGTATCTCCTACTAAACCACCACAAACTTCATGTAATTCACTATGTCTTGTAGTATGTTTTCCTCTTCCCAAAGCCTTACTTATTTCCTGAGTTTTTAAATTAAATTCAGGATTTAATTTATTTAATAAAGTAGATTTACCAACTCCACTTTGTCCGGTAAGAACTGTAATTTTATCTTTTAAAATTTCATCCAATTCATGATCTACATTATCTTTATCAACAAGTATAACAGTATATCCAGACTTTCTATAATCATTAATATAATCATATATAGAATCATCACTTAAATCCATCTTTGTGATACATATTAAAGGTTCTATATTAACATTGACAACTAAAAATATTAATCTATCAACTAAAGCACTACTAAATTCAGGATTTTTCGCGCTCATTACAATTAAAGCTTGATCAACATTTGCGATTAAAGGTCTAATAAGATGATTTTTTCTTGGTAATATTTTTTCAATAGTAGCCTTAGAATCTCTAAATTCAAATATTACATTATCACCTACAACAGGACTATCTCCAAGCCTTAATTTCCCCATTGCGACTGCTTCATATCGATTGTTATCTTTGTCAACAATCGTATATTGATTAGAAATTATTTTTACTATCTTAGCCTTCATACTAATAATAATAAATAACTACATTAGAACCATCCTCTTGAGTATAAGGTGTTCCAGCAGCTGGTGTTGTTTGAATTACAACTCCATATTGCAAGTTATTCCTTTCTTCTTCACTCATTGTACTTGTATCTAAAACACTTAACATTACATCAGCTCCTTTTTGTTGTAGTAATGCAGTTGCATTTTCAATGCTCATACCAACTATCTCCCATGGAATTTCTATAGTTGTATATTTAGAATAAACTAGACGTATATCAGTAGCAACATCTGGATTAAATTGCATATTTGCAGTAAGAAGTTCCTGCCTAATAATTATACCAGGAGAAACATCACTACTTTCTTCTTCAACTATTTCTATTTTAACATTTGGATATTTTTCCAACTCTTTTTTTGCTTCACTTAATCTTTTACCTACAAAATCATCCATATATGCAGCTATTCCACTTGATACAGTTACATTAATACTAGAACCTATTTCTACTTCAGTATTAACTTCTGGAGTAACACTTATAATTTTACCCTTAGGAGTATCATCAGTTAATTGATAAGTAATATTTGTTGTATCTAATACAAGTTCTAATTGTTCTAATGAATTTTTAGCACTTGTAACATCCATTCCTCTAATATCAGGAACATTTATTGTAGTTACTTTTGGAGTAAATATTCCACTAATAGTTAACATAAAGTAAATACCTGCAATTACTAATAATGAAACTAGTGGACCAACAATCCACATAGGATTAATCCTTTTTTTAGATACCTTTTTAACTATTGGTTTTTCACTAACATCTTCTCTAGTCTTTTTTACTTGATCAATAGTAATTGTTTTATCACCTTCTAAAGGAAAGCTAAAAACATTTTTTCTTTCATTCATTCTTTCAGCTCTTAAACATGTTTTTAAATCATCTAACATTTCTTGAGCATTTTTATATCTAAATCCTTTATTTTTAGCAGTTGCTCTAATAATTATATTTTCAATTGATTGAGGAACCATTGGATTAATTTCTCTAACACTAGGAATATCATCCCTCATATGCATTAAAGCAACTTGAACAGCTTGATCTGCTTTAAAAGGTACATCTCCTGTAAGTAGTTCATAAAATACAATACCTAGTGCATAAATATCACTTTGAGCAGTAGCTTGTTCACCTTTTGCAAGTTCTGGTGCTAGATAATGAACAGAACCCATAATAGAATCACTTTGAGTTAATTGAAGTGCATCTTGAGCTAAAGCAATACCAAAATCCACCATTTTAATTGTTCCATCATTTTTAACTAATACATTTTGAGGTTTTATATCTCTATGAATAATTCCTCTATTATGAGCTTCAATTGTAGCACTACAAAGTTGCTTCATAATATCAACAGCTTCTTCTTTAATTAAAGCTCCTCTTTGAGATATCAATTGTTTAAGGTTTTTTCCCTTAACATATTCCATAACTATATAATGATGTCCTTTATATTCTCCAACATCATAAATATCAACTATATTAGGATGAGATAAAGATGTAGAAGCATTAGCTTCTCTTTTAAATCTTAAAACAGAAACAGGGTCACTACTAAGATCTCCTCTTAATACTTTTACAGCAACCTCTCTATTTAAAATTGTATCTATCGCCACAAAAACATCAGCCATTCCTCCTTGGCCAATATGTTTAACAACTTTATACCTTCCTTGTATCATATTGTCACTCATCTATTATCACCATCTCCCAATTCAATAATAATTATGGTTATGTTGTCATAACCCCCTGCTTTTATCGCAAGATTTAATAGTTTTCTAACTTTTAATGTTGTAGTAAGTTCATCAGTAAGCATAACTTTTTCAATTTCTTCTTCTTTAACATACCCAAATAATCCATCACTACAGACTAAAATATCGTAAAATTTTTCAGGATATTCATCTATATCAACACGAACATTACTCCATACTCCTAAAGCATTAGTAAGAACATTTTTCTTAGGATGATAAAGAGCCTCTTGTTCAGTTATTTCACCATGTCTAACCATATCTTGAACTAAGGTATGGTCTTGAGTTAACTGCCTAAATATTCCATATCCATCAACAGCATAAACTCTACTATCACCAATATTTATAACAAGTTTACCAGACTTGGTAATTAGCACCCCTGTAAGAGTTGTTCCCATGCCTCTATAAATATTTGTAGTACTAGATTTTATATAAATTCTTTCATTACATTTTGAAATATGATATCTAACCCAAGTTTTAGTCTCTTCTATATCAATAAATCCACTATTTTGACTAAAGACTTCAGAAAAGTAGTCTATTGCCATCTTACTAGCAATATCACCTGCTCTTCCTCCGCCTATTCCATCACAAACAATAGCAAAAACATCACCAACTTTATTTGTTGAAATGATGTAGTTGTCTTGATTAGATTTACGGACTAAACCTTTGTCGGTTACACCATAATATCTCATGCAGAATCCCTTTCATGTTTCGCTCTTAACTGCCCACAAGCAGCATCAATATCATCACCATGTTTTACTCTTAAGGTAACATTTACATTATTTTTATATAACCAATCATAAAACTTTAAAGCTGTTTTATCATCAGTGGATTTAAACTCTAATTCATCAACCTGATTATAAGGAATTAAATTAACTAAAGCATTAATTCCTTTTAATAGTTTAGACAATTCTAAAGCATCTTCATAAGAATCATTAACACCTTTTAATAATATATATTCAAATGTTAATCTTCTATTGTTTCTTTCACTATAATATCTTAAAGCTTTAAATAATTCTTCTAATGGATATGCTTTATTAACAGGCATTAGCTTACTTCTAAGTTTATCATTAGAAGCATGTAAAGAAATAGCTAAATTGTATTGAACTTGCTCATCCGCAAATTTATAAATTTTATCCGCTAAACCACAAGTACTAATCGTAATTCTTCTAGAGCCTATGGCTAAGCCTTTATCATGATTAATAATCTTACAAAAATCCATTACATTATCATAATTATCAAAAGGTTCGCCAGTTCCCATGACTACTACATTTCTAACTCTTTCATCTATTTCACTTAATTCTTTAGAAACATACATTATCTGAGCAACCATTTCACCACTTGTTAGATTTCTTTGTTTTTTAAGTAACCCAGAAGCACAAAACAAGCAGCCCATATTACAGCCCACCTGACTTGTAACACATACAACCTTACCAAATGGATAATGCATTAATACTGTTTCTATTAAAGCATCATCATTTAATTTAAATAAGTATTTAGTTGTATCATCCTTAGCAATTTGCTTATCAACAAGTTCTAAAGTATTTATATAATAATTTTCTTTTAAAAAGCTAATATCAGCCTTGCTTAAATCACTCATTACATCAAAACTAGAAGCAAGTTTTCTGTAAAGCCACTTAAAACATTGATCAGCTCTATACTTCTTCATAGAATTTTCAATAAATACTTCTTGTAGTTTTTCATATGTTAAATCATAAATCGATTGCATTTTCCACCGTCAACATTCTACCATAATCTAATATTCTCTTACTAGTTTTGCAATATAAAATCCATCACCACTATTTTCAAAAGGAAAAATTGTAATAGAATCTAATAATTTAAAATTAGGATTCTCTTTAATGAATTCTTCAACTTGTCTTTCATTTTCTTTTTTATTTAAAGTACAAGTACTATAAACCATTATTCCATCTACTTTCAAACATTTAGAAGAAGAATTTAAGATTTCTTTTTGAATCTCACATATTTCATCAATATCTTTTGGAGATAATTTTATCTTTATATCAGGTTTTCCTTTTAACACTCCTAAACCACTACAAGGAGCATCAATAAGTACCCTATCAAATTTTTCTTCTAAATCAATTTTTGTTGCATCCATAACTATAGCTTTTACATTTTTAAGATTCATTTTCTTTATTAAATCATTAATTAAATCTACTCTATGATTATATAAATCAATCGCAACAATATTACCTGTATTATTTGTCATCATTGATATTTGACTAGTTTTAGTCCCAGGAGCACTACAACAATCAAGTACATTAAGATTTTCTTTTAAATCTAAATACTCACATACTTTTTGACTAGAAATATCTTGAATGATTATCTTTCCTTCTTTAAAATAATCAGTTTCTATTAAGTTTCCGTCATATACAAAACAAACATCATCTATAAACTTAACTTTTTTATCCTTACTTAATTCTTCTTTAGAAATAAGTATAGTATTAATCCTACCATAAATAACTGCTTCTTTTAATAATTCATATGCAAGTTTTGTAGTTATTTCTATTCCATAATGAGAATTCCACAATCTTATTATCCACTCTGGAATACTTGTATTAATTGCCAAGGTTGATAATTCATCTTTTTTATTAATTTCTATTAATCCTCTTTTAGATATATTTCTTAAAATTGCATTTACAACTTTTTTAAATTGAGGCTTTACTAAATCAACTGCTTCATTAACAATGGCATAATTAGGAATTTTATCCATAAAAAACATTTGATAAATACTCATCATTAAAACAATATCTACTTCCATAGGTAAATCTTTATGTACAAATTCCTTATATTGCTTTTTTAAATATATATAGTTTCTTAAGGTTCCATAAACTATTTCAGTAATTAGACCCTTATCTTTTATATCAATACCTTTCAAGTTTTTTCTTAAAACCAGATTAGTATAACCTTGTTTTATAAATACACTTTTTAAACTTTCAAACGCAATTTTTCTTGCTTTCATAAAGCCCCCTAATCTAATATCATAGGATTTACATCAATCCTTAGATTACTTTTAATATCAATATTATCTTTAACATTTCTAATTGCTTGTTTCATTTCTTCAAGATTCTTTCCTTTTAATATAATTCTATACCTATATTGATCACTTAACTTAAGTAAATCACTAGGTCCTAAAATACTAAAATTACCTTTTAATTTACTTATAAAATTATAAGCATCTTCACTTACAACATCATTTTTTCTTCCATAAAATATCAACGCAATTAAATAATTATAAGGTGGATAACCTCCTGCTTTTCTATACTTCATTTCACTCATAAAAAAGCCTTTATAATCCTGTTTTAAAACTGATTTAATCACATGATTATCTTCATCAAATACTTGAATTACTACTTCTCCATCAAGATGACTTCTTCCACTTCTTCCTGAAGCTTGAACTAATAAATCAAATGTTAATTCTTGACTTCTATAATCTAATCTAGAAAGTCCTGCATCACCATTTAAAATACCAACTAAAGTAACGTTAGGAAAATCAAGTCCTTTAGAAATCATTTGAGTACCTAATAGTATATCCGCATTATGCTTACTAAATTCATTAAATATATATTCATGGGAGTTTTTTCTTCTTGTAGTATCAGAGTCCATTCTTAATATCCTTGCATTAGGAAACATTGTTTGTACTTCTTTTTCAAGTCTTTGAGTACCATATCCATAACCATAAAAAGTGTTTTTTAAGCCACAATCAGGACAAATAACATATACAGGCTTTATTGCATTACACATATGACATTTCATCATTTTAATATCATGATGATAAGACATTGCAATATCACAATGAGGACACATTATTACATGATTACAGTTATAGCATCTTAAAGATGTATTAAATCCTCTTCTATTAAGCAACAATATTATTTGTTGTTTTTTATTTAATCTGTCTTGTATTTTTTCTTTTAATACATCACTAATCATATAAGAGTTTTTCTTTCTCATACTTTTTGAAATATTAACTATTTCTATTGTAGGTAAACTTTCATTAATCCTAAATGGTAATTCAACAAGTTCATATACATTTCTTAAAGCTCTTGCATAAGAATCTAATGAAGGAGTTGCACTACCTAATAATACCTTACAATTAAAGTTTTTGGCTCTTTTAATAGCTATATCTCTACAATGATATATGGGTGTATTTTCCTGTTTATAACTTAAATCATGTTCTTCATCTAAAATAATCAAACCTAGATTACTAAAAGGCATAAATATAGCGCTTCTAGTTCCTACAACAACTTTAACCTTGTTTTTTAATACTTTTCTATATTGTTCATATTTTTCTTGAGAACTTAAATTAGAATGGTATATAGCTACATCATCTAAAAATCTAGACCTTACTCTTTTTACCATTAATGGAGTTAAAGATATTTCAGGTACTAAAAATAATACTTGTTTTCCTTCTTCAATTATTTTTTTAGCTAAATGTAAATATATCTCAGTTTTACCACTACCAGTTATTCCATGTAATAAAATAGTTTGTTTATCACTATTTACTATTTTATCCATTGCTTCTTTTTGATATGTAGTTAAATCTAAGAATTCCTCTTTTTCTACCTCATTTAATTTTAAACTTCCACTTTTTAATACTTCATAAACATCAATTACATTTTTCTTAATTAATGCTCTACTCATATTAGGAAAAGCTTTATTTAAATCAGTTAAACTAATAGGACCATTTTCTTTTACATAATCAAATGCTGCTTGTTGTTTAATGGTTAATTTTTCTTTATTATCATTAATCTTAACCATCTTTATATATACTAATTTTTCTTTATTACTAGAAGGTTTTATCTTATTAGGTAACATTGTTTGATAACAAGCAATTGTTGGACTTAAGGTATCTTTTGCCATCCATTTACCTAACTTGAAAAGTTCTTTTGTGATTAAACTTTCTTTATCTAATATTTTTTCAATTGGTTTTAATTTATAACCTAAATCTTCTTCTAATTTTATAAGATTATCTATCTTTTCACAGCTATCCACAAAACCAATTAATTTTCTATTATTAAAATCAACAATTACTCTTACTCCTGTAATAATTGTTTCATTATGCATATAATCAAAAGTTTTATCTAATTTATTAACTGGATGCTCAATCCAACACTTTATTAAATACATTTTACCTCCAGGTATTCATATTTTATCATATTAATCATTGTTACTTTGTTTTATAATTGTAGTTATGATAAGATTTTTTAAACACGTGAGGTATCCTTATGAGAAAATGGAATAGATTAGTAGTTAAAGTTGGATCAAATACAATATGTAAACCTAATGGAAAATTAAATTTTAGGTTATTAGATATATTAGTTAGAACTTTATCTGATATTAAAAGTGATGGATTAGATGTTGTATTAGTTTCTTCTGGGGCTATAGCAGTTGGTTTTAATAAAATGGGGTTTAAAGAAAAGCCAAAAGATATCCCTGTAAAACAAGCATGTGCAGCTATTGGTCAGGGTGAATTAATGTATATCTATGAAAAATTGTTTAGTGATTATGGACATAATACAGCTCAAATTCTTCTTACAAAGGATGTTTTTGATCATCCTGAAAGAAGAGCTAATGTTGTAAATACATTTGAAGAATTATTTAAATTAGATGTAATACCAATAGTAAATGAAAATGATACTGTATCATATGATGAAATTATAAGTATCGGTGATAATGATACCCTATCTGCAATAGTTGCGACTTTAATTAATGCGGATGGTTTAGTTATATTTTCTGATGTAGATGGTTTATATGATAAAAATCCTTATGAGTTCCCTGAAGCTACTTTAATTAAAAAAGTAACTGAAATAACAGATGATATTATTAATATGGCATCAGGAAGCAATAGTAAAGTTGGAACTGGTGGTATGGTCACAAAAATACATGCGGCCACAATGGCTTTAAACCATAATATTGAAACAGTTATAGCTCATGGTAAAGATCCATGTGTCTTATATGATATCTTAGATGGAAAAAATGTTGGAACAATATTTACAAAGGAGTGATTTAATTGAAAATTTTAGAAACAGCTAAAAAAGCAAAAGTTGCATCCTACAGTTTTAAAAACACAAGTGTAGATATTAGAAATAAAGTTTTAAAAGATTTAAAAACAATTATTATTGATAATACACAAAACATAATAAAACATAACAAACTTGATATTGATGATTCTATTAAAAACGGTTTAAGTGAAAGTTTAATTGATAGACTTACCTTAAATGAAGATAGAATTAAAGGCATGGCTGATGGAATTGAAGTAATTATTAACTTAGAAGATCCTATCAACCTAATATTAGAGCATAGAATATTAGATAATGGTTTAGATTTAAAGAAAGTATCTGTACCTTTTGGGACGATAGGAATTATTTATGAATCTAGACCAAATGTTACAATTGATTGTGCAGCACTTTGTATTAAATCATCTAATACATGTGTTTTAAAGGGTGGTAAAGAAGCTTTTAATACAAATAAGTATTTAGTTTCATTAGTACATCAAGCGTTAAAACAAAACGATTTAAGTGAAGATGTTGTAGTGTTATGTGATAATCCTTCTAGAGAAGAAGTAGCTCATTTAATGAAAGCTAAAGAATATATCGATTTATTAATTCCTAGAGGTAGTGCAAATCTAATTAATCATACATTAGAAAATGCAAGAGTTCCTGTAATAGAAACAGGTGCTGGAATATGTCATATCTATGTAGATAATAAGTTTAATGAAGAAAAAGCAATAAATATTATTGTAAATGCAAAAGTATCTAGACCTTCTGTTTGTAATGCAGTAGAAACATTATTAGTTAATAGAGAAATCGCAAAAGATTTCTTACCTAAAATTTCTAAAGCATTAAAAGAAAATAATGTTGTTTTAAATGGTAATAAAGAAGTTAAAGATATTATTGATGTAAATCTTTTAAAAGATGATGAATATGATATTGAATATTTAAATCTAACTTTAGCGATTAAAATAGTTAAAGATGTAGAAGAAGCAATTGAACATATTAATCATTTTGGTACAAAGCATAGTGATGCAATTATTACTGATAATATTGAAAATGCGACAAAGTTTTTTAATACTGTTGATTCATCTTCAATTTATCATAATACATCAACAAGATTTACAGATGGTGGTGTGTTTGGATTAGGTGCTGAAATTGGTATTTCAACTCAAAAGATGCATGCAAGAGGACCTATGGGTTTAAAAGAATTAACAACTTATGCATACCATATAAAAGGAGATGGACAAATTAGATGAATAAATGCAAACTATCTATAATTGGTTTAGGTAATATGGGTAAAACCATATTAAATGGAATTGAATCATCAAATTTAATTAACCCTTCTTTAGTTGGTTTATATACTTTAGAAAAAGATGTATTAAATTATTATTCTAATAAAGGTTATACAATCTTTAAAGATGAAAAAGATTTATGTGATAATTCTGAAATTGTATTATTAGCTATAAAACCTCAAGGAATTGAAGAGTTAGTAAGTAAAATAAAAGATTCAAATATTAAATGTTTAGTATCAATACTAGCTGGAGTTTCAATAGATTATTATCACAAAAATTTTAACTGCCCTATCATTAGAATAATGCCTAATATGCCTTTACAAATTAATAAAGGAGCTAGTGCAATTAGTCATGATGATAAAGTAGATAAAAAAGATTTAGATTTAATTATAGATATATTTAAAAGTATGGGTGTAGTTAATATTATTGATGAATCATTAATGAATGATATCTTGGTTGTAAATGGTTCTACCCCTGCTTATGTTTATTATTTTATTAATGCAATGATTAATGATGCAGTAAAAAGAGGCATTGATGAAGAAGTTGCAAAAGAAATGATTATTCAAACATTTATTGGATCTTCATTGATGTTAAAAAATAGTAATAAAACTATTCAAGAACAAATTGATGCAGTATGTTCTAAAGGTGGAACTACAATAGAAGCAATCAACACATTTAAAGAAAAAAATCTAGATGAAATTATTCATCTAGCTAATACAAATTGTATAAATAGAGCAAAAGTCATAGGTAAATAACCTATGACTTTTCTTCTAACTTTTTAATTCTTTCATTAAGTTTATTAACTTCTTTTCCAAACTTTATTCCCCATTCTTCTTTTAATAATTTAATCTTATTTTTCAAAGCTTCTATGGCACCATTATAATCATTAAGCATTATATACGCTTGAGAAATAGATTCAAAATAATCTGTATATCTTGGTTTTTCTTGAACTTCAAAAGCTTTATACCATAAATCAATAGCTTCTGTATAGCATTCATTTTGCGCAAAAGTATCAGCTACAGAAAATAAAGTTCTCCAATCTTGGTACTTTGTAACTAATTCATAATATCTATCTTTTACATTATTAAATCCAAACTTTTTTTCGTCAATTAATATTTCATAATATTCATTTAAGTTGTCAGGGTTATTTTTAAATGATTCTTGTAAATAATATGTTGCATCATTATATCTACCATCTTCTATAAGGTTATCTAACAAATAAAAATATAATCTTTTATTTTCAGGATTTAATTTTAAAGTTTTTATATAATATTCTATTAATTCATGATGATTTCTTACATTCCAATCAAATAAGGCGCCATTATATCCAGAATTAATAATATTAATATTATATTTTGTATTAGGTTTTAATTCTAAAGCTTTTTTACCATATTCAATAGCCTTATCATTTAAACAAGAAGCTTGATAAATATATAGTTCTCCAAGTAAAGAAATAGCCTTATGATTTAGAGAATCTTTTTTTATTTCATCCATTAAAAATTCTTCAAAATTATTAAATTCATTATTGTTTAATTTATATCCATATCCAATAGTGTTAGAGATCTTTTCATATTGTTTTTCTTTAGTATATTCAAATAAATCATCAATATTAATACCAAATATAGAAGCAATCTCAGGTAATAAATTTATATCAGGCAATGAAAAATTATTTTCCCATTTACTTATTGCTTGATTGCTTAAATTTAATTTATTGGCTAAATCAGTTTGAGACATACCCTTTTCAATTCTTAATTTTTTAATTTTATCACCAATTGTTTTCATATTAACTCCATTCCTATTCATAAGTTAACTTATAATTAAATAATAAATTGAACTCTTTAAACTAACAATTGGAAATTAGTTGGAATTAATATAAAAATAGTTGATTTAAAAAGTTATAGGTATGTTCCTATAACTTTTATTCTGTAATTATCTCATCCAATACCACATCATATTCTTCTACTACTATTTCATCGCTTTCTTGAAAAGAATATGCAATTCCTAATTTATAACCTTTATAGTTTCTTAAAGCTCTATCATAATAACCTTTTCCAAAACCAATTCTATAGTTATCTTTATTAAACCCTAACATTGGCACAATAATACAATCTAAATCATTAATATCAATCTTATTATTACCATTTGGTTCATTAATATTATAACTACCAATACTTACATCATCTATATTTTTGACATTATAAAAATCAATATAATCTCCATTTACCTTTGGTAAATAAAGATTTTTATTATTATCTAATATACACTTATTGATATCATAAGTACTAACTTCATCATCTAAACTATAATAACTACCAATATTATTAAAATCATTTAAAAGAAGCTTTATTTTGTTGAAGATTCTTTCATCAAATAAAGCTTTATTTTTATTATTCTTTCTTCTTTCTTTTAAGATTTTTCTTAATGTTGTTTTATCCAACACTACCCTCCATATCAAGCTTTAATAATTGATTTAATTCAACTGCATATTCCATTGGTAATTCTCTTGTAAAAGGTTCAATAAATCCCATAATAATCATTTCAGATGCTTGTTCTTCGGTTAATCCTCTAGACATTAAATAGAATAATTCTTCTTCAGATATCTTACTTACAGTAGCTTCATGTTCTATTGTACTTGTATTGTTACTTCCAATATTTGTTGGTAATGTATCACTTCTTGATATTTTATCAAGAATTAAAGTATCACATTCAACTTTAGATTGAGAATATTTAGCCTTTTTAGAATGACTTACAAGACCTCTATAATTAACTTCCCCACCATTTCTAGCAACTGACTTAGAAATAATAGTACTAGAAGTATTAGGAGCTAAATGAATCATTTTAGCACCAGCATCTTGAATTTGACCCTTACTTGCGACTGCTACAGAAATACACATTCCTTTTGCATATTCACCAGCTAAAACACATGCTGGATATTTCATATTTAACATTGATCCGATGTTACCATCAATCCATTCCATGACTCCATATGATTCAACCTTTGCACGTTTTGTAACTAAATTAATAATATTATTACTCCAATTTTGAACTGTAGAATATCTACACTTTCCTTTTTCATGAACATATATTTCTACTACTGCCGCATGAAGACTATCCTTAGAATATACAGGAGCAGTACATCCTTCTACATAATGAACATCTGCACCTTCATCTACAATAATTAATGTTCTTTCAAATTGACCCATTCTTTCAGAATTAATCCTAAAGTAAGATTGTAATGGTTTATCAAGTTTTACTCCTTTAGGAACATAGATAAATGATCCTCCAGACCAAACAGCACTATTTAATGCCGCAAACTTATTATCTGTATAAGGTACAATCTTAGAAAAATACTTTTTAAAAAGTTCAGGATATTCTTGTAAAGCTTGATCAGTTCCTAAAAAGATGACTCCTTTTTCTTCTACTTCTTTTAACATATTATGATAAACAACTTCAGATTCATACTGAGTAGAAACACCAGCTAAAAAATCCTTTTCAGCTTCAGGAATACCTAATTTATCAAAAGTATTTTTTATTGTTTCAGGAACTTCTTCCCAATCACTTTTTGTCTTATCACTAGGCTTTATATAATATGTATATTCATCAAAATCAATATGAGTTAAATCAGGTCCCCAACTAGGTAAAGGTCTTCTATTAAACTCTTTTAATGCATTAAGTCTAAACTCAAGCATCCACTCAGGTTCATTTTTAACTTTAGAAATCTCTCTAACAACTTCTTCACTTAAACCCTTTTCTGTTTTAAAGACACTTACATCTTCATCCTTAAACCCATATTTATAATGATCTTGACTTTTTATTACATCATCATTCATCTTTTGACTCACTTTCTAATACAATTTGTTTCATCGCATTCCAACCAATAGTTGCACATTTAATTCTATTAGCTTGTTTGTAAACATTCTTCATTGCTACAGCTTCTTCTAATATTTCAGCATCATAAGCTTGACCATCAAGCATACTAAAATAATTATCCATAATAACTTTGGCTTCTTCTATTGTTTTATCTATTAAAAGTTCAGTCATCATAGAAGTAGATGCCGTAGAAATTGTACATGCAATTCCATCAAAATTAATTTCCTTAATTACCCCATCTTCTATAACACTTTGAACTGTAATATCATCTATACAAGATTCACTAGCCATATGAACCTCTTTATATTTATCTCCTGTTTTTAAACCTTTATTTCTTGGATAACTATAATGATCTAAAATAATATCTCTTAATATTGCAGGATCGTTTAATAAATTATTCATAAACTACCTCCTAGAAAAATATATCTAATGCACTTTCAATATTTAAATTTGATAATGCTTCTATAAATCTGTCAATTTCTTCAAATGTATTGTATAAATACATCGAAGCTCTAACAGTATCATTTTCATTTATTAAATTTGGAACCATTTTCGCACAATGATGACCAGATCTAACACATATTTTTTTATTGTTTAAATAACTTCCAGAATCTTGAGAAAATACACCTTTTACATTAAATGCAATAATTCCAGTATCAGCACTAGGATTATATAAGGTTACATTATCAAGTTCTTTTAGTTTACTAATCATATAATCTTTAAGTTTAACTTCGTGATTATGAATATTATCCATACCAATATCCATTAAATACTCAACAGCTTTTTTAAGTCCTAAAACACCCTCAATATTAGGAGTACCTGCTTCAAATCTTTCTGGAATTTCTCTTAAAAGAATATTACCATCACTAGTAAATCTAGCATTACTTCCTCCACCATATATTAAAGGTTCTAATTTATTTAAGATTTCAGATTTTCCATATAAAACACCAATTCCATCAGGTCCACACATTTTATGAGAACTAAAGGCAAACATATCAACATCTAAATCTTTTACATCAACTTTTATATGAGGAGCACTTTGTGCACCATCTACAACTAAAATACAATCAAACTTACGAACAATTTTAGCTATTTCTTTTATAGGATTAATATGACCTAAAACATTTGAAACATGAGCTAAAGTTACTACTTTAACTTTAGAATTCATTTGTTTCTTAAATGATTCTAAATCAATTATTCCTTCTTTATCCTGTTTAATATATTCAATAGTAGCTCCTGTTTTTTTACTTACATTAAACCAAGGAAGAATATTAGAAGCATGTTCACTTAAAGTAGTTAAGATTACATCGCCTTTTTCTAAATATTGAAATCCATATTGAGCAGCTTGATTTAAAGAATGAGTAGCACCACTAGTAAAGACAACTTCGTTTTTATCACAATTTAAAAATTTAGCTACAACATTTCTAGCTTCATCAAATTCACTAGAAACAATAAAACTATTGTCATAATCTCCTCTATGTACATTAGCTGTTTTATTTTCATAAAAATCTTTAACAGCATTTAATACACAATAAGGCTTATAAGTTGTAGCACTATTATCAAAATAGATTAAATTAGGATTATTCACAATCATAGGAAAATCTTTTCTGATATTATTTACATCAAACATTCCTTACTCACCATACTTTCAATCTTTTGTATTAAATCCATTCTTAATTTTTCATTATCTATAAAATCTGCAATTGGAAGTAAATAACCTGTACTAATTAAAATCATAACCTCTTCTAAAGTTAAACCTCTAGATTGCAAATATACAAGATGATTATCATCAATTCTTCCTACAGTAGTCGCATGAGATGCCATAACATCATTTTCATCAATGATTAAATTAGGAATAATAGTAGAAACTTGATTTTCATCAAACGTTAAAGCTCTTGATGTTTGATGACTTTCAGACTTATAAGCTCCTTTTTTAATTAATCCAGTGGCATCCATCTTATAATTTCCACCATCTAATACAACACTATAATTTTCAATATTTCCATAAGTATAAGGTACATTAGAATTAACACTCATAGAATAATGTTTTTTATTTTTACATAAAGAAGCACTCTTTACTAAAGCACTTGCATATTTCCCATTTAAGTTAACAACAGTATTTCTAATAAAATTAGAACTATTTAAATCACCATAAGCAATATTTAAAGTCGAATTACTATCAACGTTATAGTTTTCATTAAATTTAGTTTCAATATTAGACTCATTCCATATCAATAAAGTAACTTTTCCTCTATCAAAAACTTCTAAATCAATATTTAATTCTTTACAATCCTTAACTCTAATTAAAACATCAGACTTAAATCTTCCTTTAATATTTAAATTATTAATATCATCAACAACTATTTCTTGATAACCATCTTTTAAATCAATATCTCTAGTCATAGTTACACTCTTATCCCTAAAGAAATAGATTCATCTTCTAATTGAGTATTTGGTTGTACATTATATTCTTTATATAACCAATCATAACCTTCTTCATCAATCTTTTTCACAAGACTATAATCACCACTTAAAACGATTTTTCCATCAACTATTACATGAGCAAAAGTTGGTTTAATAAGTTCATAAAATCTTTCATAGTGAGATACTATCATTAATCCTAGATTGTTTTTTTCATGTTCATCCATAATTGCTTTAGCAACTACCTTAATCGCATCAACATCAAGACCACTATCAGTTTCATCAAGCATAGCAATATAAGGTTTTAATAATTTCATTTGAAGAATTTCATTTCTTTTCTTTTCTCCACCAGAAAAACCTTCATTTAAAAATCTATGTGCTAAATCATGTTTCATTTCTAAAATATCAATATTAGTTTCTAATTCTTTAATAAATTTAAATAAAGAAACAGGTCTTTTACTTCTTGCATTCATTGCGGCTCTTAAAAAATCACTATTTGTAACTCCTGGAATTTCTTGAGGATATTGCATCGCAAGAAAAATACCTTGTCTACTTCTTTCATCAATTGACATTTCTAATAAATCTTTATTATCAAATTTGATACTACCTTTTGTAACTTTATATCTAGGATGTCCCATAATTGCGGATAATAAAGTACTCTTTCCATTTCCGTTTGGGCCCATTATTGCATGTATTTCACCTTGGTTTACAGTTAAAGTAATACCTTTTAATATTTCTCTTCCATCTATTTCTACATGTAAATCTTCAATGACTAAACTTTTCATTTAATACAACCTCTCAATTTCTAGTAAATTATAACATGAAGTAATATAATTGGTTTATTTTACTATCTCAATGTAACATATTATTTGTTTACATTATATTTTAATGCTTAAATTAAAAGAAAATAAAAAATCCAGAGATGGAATTATATCAATGTTTATCTCTGGAATTTTTTTATTTAATAATTTAATTTTATTGACCTAATGCATATTCAGCTGCATTTTCACCTGAAATACGACCAAATACAGTAATATCAGCAATTGCTGATGAACCTAAACGGTTAGAACCATGAATCCCTCCAGTAACTTCACCAGCAGCATATAAACCAGGAATTACATTTCCATCAGTATCAATTACTTCTGTATCAACATTAATCTTTAAACCACCCATAGTATGATGAGTAGCAGGTACAGCTACCATGATATAGAAAGGTGCTTCATCAACAGTAAATCCAACATTTCTTAAATTAAATTCAGGATCCACACCTTTCTTAGAATTTTCATTAAAGTTAGCAATTGTTTCTTCTAATGCTTCTACATCAATATCAAAATGTTCTGCAAGTTCTGCTATAGTATCAGCTTTAAACAAATACCCTCTATCGTATAAGCCTTCTGCTTCAGATGCATGAGAATAAATTGTTCCAGTTGCTTCTGAAGACTTTTCATCCCAAATTAAGTAACCAACACTACCAGTTTGAGCTTTAATACCCATAGAGATTGCACGCCTTGTATCTAATTCTTCAACAAAACGTTTTCCTTCTTTATTAACTAAGAGCGCCCCTCCTACCATACGAGTATCTCCAACATAAAGTAGCTTTCCTGTTTCTACATCACAAATTGGATAAAGTTGGATCTTGTCCATATCTACTGTATCAGCACCAATAGCCTCTGCCATTAAGATACCATCACCTGTAGCCCCAGGACTATTTGTTGATAAAATTTTATCATCAATTTCTTTATCATATTCAAATAACATTTCTGGATTTGCCCCAAAGCCTCCTGTAGTAAGTACAACAGCTTTAGCATGAACAATTAGTTCTCCATAAGGTGTTTCAGCTTTTACTCCTACAACCTTACCATCTTCCACTAAGATTTCTTTAACATCATGTTCTGTTAGAACTTCAACACCTACTTCATTAGCTTTAGCAGAGTACTTTTCAATAATTTCTACACCAGAATGTCCTAAAGGAATTACAGCTCTAGCAACTGAATGCCCACCAAAGAACATTAATGAATCTAAAAATTCAATGCCAATAAAGTCACGCATCCACTCAGCAGCAGGTGTAGCATTTTCAGCAAGTACTTTAATTAAATCATCATCTCCACCAGCTTTTTTTAAGTCTTCAATATACTTTTCAGGACTATCTTCAATTCCTTCCATTTCTTGAACCCAACTTCCAGGTGCTGCCATTTCACCACCAGAAATTCTTGTATTACCTCCAACTGTTGCTAGTTTTTCTAAAAGAATGACATCTGCACCAGCTTGGTTTGCAGAAATCGCTGAAGCAAAACCTGCACCTCCAGCTCCTACTACAACAACATCAACAGTAACTTCTCTTGTTTCTTTTTCTTTATCTGATGCTCCTACAGTTTCATAAAGAGATACATCTCCACCAGCATTTTCAATAGCAAGTTTTGTAGCTTCTAAGAAAGCAACAGATGTAATTGTCGCTCCTGAAACTGAATCAAGTTTTATTGTTTGATTATCAATAATATCCTCTGTTAACTTATCAATAGCAACATCACCCAGCCCTGCTGTTTCTTCATGGATTGTTTCAATTTCAGTAATTTTGTCACCATCAATTTTTATAGTAACTTCGATATCCCCGTTCATACCTTTTGCAGATCCAGTTCCAGTTTTTACACCGTCACCAGTAGCTCCCCCTCCACTACAAGCCACAAGACTTATAGTAAGGATTAAAGCAATAATTAATTTCAATATTTTTTTCATATTACTCCTTCCTTGTTTGTGAAACTTATAACATAGTCACAAGTATATTATATCTTAAATATAACCTTTTTGCTACAATGATATTTATCTAAATTTAACCATTTTATAACATTAAATTGCATTTATATACTAAATAATTTATAATGTTTAGGTTATTCAAAAGGAGGACTTATGGCAAATTATATAAAAAAATATTGGTTTGTCAGTTTAGTAGTAGTATTTTTATTAGGTATAATAGGTTATTTTATTTATGATACTAATAAAGATATATTGCCTGGAAAAACTGTTAATGGTAATAAGGTAGTATATTCTGTTAATGATATTGATAAGACAGCTGATGAACTATATGAAGACTTGTATGATAAAGCAGGAATATCAATAGTGTTTTCAAAAATACAAACTGCAGCTGTAGATCAAGCAATAGAAACAACTGATGAAATGAAAGAAGTCGCTAAAATCAATGCGGCTAATGTAATTACTAACTTTCAAAATCAATACGGACCAGAGTATGAAACTCAATTACTTAATGCTTTAAAGCAATTAGGTTATGAAAGTATTAATCAACTAGAAGATTATTTAATACAACTACAAAAAGTAAATCAGGTATTTAGTGAATATGTAGAAAATAATCCAGATACTACAACAACTCCATATATGGAAGAAACAAAACCAAGACTAGTAAGCCACATATTAGTAACAATGGCAGACTCTGCTAATCCTACTGAAGAAGAACTAAATAAAATGAAACAAATTGAAGAAGAACTTGAAAAAGGAACTGACTTTAAAACAGTCGCATTTGAATATTCAGATGATACAGCAAGTGCAACAGTAAATGGTAGCCTTGGTGTAGTAAATAAAGATACTAATTTTGTACCAGAGTTTTTAGAAGCAATGTTACTTCTAGAAGAAAATGAAGTAAGTGGTTGGGTAACTACTACTTATGGTAAGCATCTAATTAAAGTAGATTCAACATCTCTTGAAACTTTAAAAAATGAACCTGGTTTCTTAGAAGGTTTATTTGGATACAACCCTTCAATACAAAGTTTAGCAATATGGGATAAGATTGAAGAAGTAGGTGTTGATTTTAAAGGTAATGACCAGTTAAGAACAGAATTAATTGAATATTTAGGCATTCAAGACTTAGTTAAATAGGAGGAAAGAAAAATGAAAAAATTATTATTAATCATTGCATCTGCCCTATTACTACTAACAGGATGTCAAGATGCACACGCAACAGTAAATAATCCAAACGAAGAATTAGTTAAAGTTGGAGATACTAGTATTACTAAAGGTGAAGTTTACACAAACTTGCTTGTAAACTTCGGTAGCTACTATGTAGTAGCTGATGTTACAGAAAAAGTTGTAAATGCTGAAATAGAAACAACTGATGAAATAGAAAAAGAAGTACAAGAACAAATTGAATCAAATAAATCAATGTATGGTGAAAACTGGGAATACTTCTTAAACTCATATGGATACAAAACAGAAGAAGAATTTAAGAATTCAATTGTTTTAGGTCTTAAATTAAATGAACTAACAAAAAAATATGTATATGAAAATTGGGATGAATTAATTGTTCAATACAATCCAAAAAAAGCTATAGTATTATCATTTTATGATGCTGATTCAGCAAATGCTGCATTAGTTGAATTAAAAAATGGTGTAGACTCTCAAGAAGTTGCAACTGCATATAACTCAAATTCAGTTGGAACACCTGAAATTATTACATCACAAAGTGCATATTCATCAGAAGTAATGTCAGTTATTAATACTGCAAGTACAAGTGATGATTATGCAATGATACCTTCAAATGATAATTTAACTACATATATTATTAAAGTTCTTGAAACAGATCCAAACAATATTCAAGATGAAATTGCGACTACACTATCAAGTTATGAAAGCATCGCAAATGAGTCAGATGCATATTATTTTAAAAAATATAAATTCACAATTTATGATAAAACACTATATGATAATATGGTTTCTAGTTATAGTAACTATGTCGTACAAAAATAATGCCAATGGCATTATTTTTATATTATAATTATTTTAGGAGGTTTTTATGTGTATATTTTGTAAAATCGTTAATAATGAATTGCCAAGTTATAAAGTTTATGAAGATGATGAATTTCTAGCTATATTAGATATAGCACAAACTACTGATGGACATACATTAGTATTTCCTAAAAAACATATAGTAGATATTTTTGAAATTGATGATGAAACCTTATCAAAACTAATAACTTTAACCAAAAAATTATCTGATAAAGTTGTAACTAAAATGAATGCTACTGGATTGAATTTATTAAATAATACAAATGAATCGGCAGGACAATCAGTACACCATATTCATTTTCATATAATTCCTAGATATGATGAAAGTGATGAAGTTACAATATCATTTAATAGAAAAAGTAAATTTGATTTGGAAGAAATATTAAATAAGATTAATGGATAAAACTTGATTATAAAAACGGTAATATAAAATAACTTGGGGTTTAATAAAACATAAGTTATGAAATAAACTGGGGTGATAGATACCCCAGTGAATAGAAGAGAAGGTAATCAAGGCCTT
>JGI24707J26582_10000014_pt1 | contig 97097 bp, 88 predicted proteins | sample BioPla1DNA1_FD_26582 | JGI IMG/M metagenome (IMG submission 26582)
TGTATTTAGCAATTTTATAGCATTTTCTACATCGGCTTTGTCCACCATTTCACATGGGCGGTGCAGATATCTACATGGAATGGATACAGCACCCGTCGGAATTCCTCCCGCTGCTGTATGGATTGTACCTGCATCATTACCGCCTACNCTCATTACCTCAAGNTGNTANGGTATTTCATTTTGTTTAGCACACTCAATTAATGCATCCTTAACCATTGGGTGGGATATGGTTCTATTATCTTTAATCATAACTGTAGGTCCCTTTCCCAATTCAATGGACAAAGGTTTGCATTCTGGTGTATCACCTGTGCCAGTGACATCCACAGCAACTGCAATATCAGGTCTAATACCATAAGCTGCAGGGCCTGCACCTCTAAGTCCCACTTCTTCTTGAACAGTAAAAACAAAAATGACTTCATTTGGACAATCCTGCATTTCTTCGATAAGCTTAATCAAAATAGCGCAGCCAATTCTATCATCTAACGCCTTTGAAACGAATCTCCCATTTTGTTCTATGGTTTCTCCACAATAAACAGCAATATCTCCCGGGGTAACATATTTGCTTGTATCTTCTTTACTATTTGCTCCTATATCAATATACAATTTGTTTAATTTCAGATCCTTATAATCCGTTAGATTTTCTTCGTAACAAATGCATCCCATTACCCCATTTTGAAACTGAACTCTTTGACCAATTGCAATATATGGGTTAATACCACCAATATTTGAGACACGTATATACCCTTTATCGTCGATATACGTAGCAATTAGACCTATTTCATCCATATGGGCTGCAAGCATTATTTTCTTAGCATTTTCTTTAGACTTTTTTATAGCTATTAGGTTACCAAGAGTATCGGTATAAATCTCATCTACTTTTGATGATATTTTTTGTTCTATTAAATTTCTAACTTCTTCTTCACGGCTCGACGGGCCATAAGCACTTGTCAATTCTTTCAATAAAGATATCATAATTTACCTCCCTAATGCCTGTGGTAATGTATGCAAAGCTTTACCTACCAAGTTAAGCATATTTCTTAGATCCTTTAAGTCAAGTACAGAAACAGGCGAATGAATATAACGACATGGAATGGATACAGTTAGTGTTTTAACCCCTGTTCCTGAGGTTTGTATTTTCCCTGCATCATTACCTCCCGCAGTTGTTCTTTTCCATTGGAATGGAATACCTTCTTTTTGACTTGTTTTAATGAAATGGTCAAGAAGATCCCTATCACCGATGGATGTTCTGTCCGCAAAACTCAAAGACGGACCTGCCCCCATTACAGTGGAAACTTCGTGTTCCTTGACTTCAGGGACGTCTGCACATGTGGTTGTTTCAAGTACGATACCAACATCAGGTCTAACTCTGTTTGCTGCAACAGTAGCGCCCCTTAATCCGACTTCCTCCTGCACAGTAAAACATCCATATAGCTCAAAAGGCCAAACTTCTTTTAAAAGTTCCATGATAACCAAGCATCCTGCCCTATCGTCTAAAGCTTTTGCCTTTATCCTTTCTTCCCCAAAGAATACAGGCTCAGAAGCAAATGCCGCATAATCACCTGTATTCACAAGTTCCTGTGCATTTTCTTTGTCCTTCGCAGCAATATCAATATAAAGGTTTTTAAGCTTAACAGCGCTTTCCCGCTCTGCTCTATCTTGAATATGGATGGACTTGTAGCCAATAACGCCAGGAATTTTCTTATCCCCTACACGCACATGTTGTCCAATCAAAATACGGCTATCCATACCTCCAACGGTTGAAAACTTCAGCTTGCCGTCTTCAGTTATATAGGTAATCATAAGTCCAACTTCATCCATATGGGCAGCAAGCATCACTTTCAGATCACTGGCACCACTACTTTTTCCTTTTACAATAAGGTTCCCTATACTGTCTGTGTAGTGCTCAAGTGACTCACCTGCAAGATTTTGTTTTATATATTCCCGAACTATATGCTCATTTCCCGAAATGCCATCCAATCTTGTTAGCTCGGCTAACTTTTCCATGATCCTTCTCCTTCCAAAAAGCGTTAATTCTTCAATGCGAATATCTTAAAGCAGATCAAATATTTCTCAGCAATATGCTACAATGCATGGAAACTACTTCAATTCCTTCTTAACGCTAAATTAAGTTCTGACCAACAGTAACATCGAGCTCCCCTGCAATATATCTTGCAACAAGTGTAGCTACTGATTCCACATCTGATAATGATATAAGCTCTGCACCTGTATGCATATAACGAAGGGGGATCGACACTGCTACAGTCGGAATACCCAAACGTGATACTTGAGTTGCCAATGCCTCTGTTCCGGGATCACTTGGTTCAATAGAGCGCTGAGTGGCAATTCTTTCTTTTTTTGCAACATCAAACAACGCCTTTGTATAATCTTGATGGAAAGCAGGGCCTATACCAATTGGCACCCCTTTATTAAGTGTAAAACACTGAGATTTATCAGCATCTGGCATATCCCCATGACAAACATCAATCACAACCGCCAAATCAGGATTTAATGTATAAGAAGAGATTGATGCCCCTAGTAGGCTTGTCTCTTCCTGTACAGTTGCTACCACATATATATCATTAGCATGTTTAATTGTTTGAAGTTCGTTTAGTATTAATACCAGAGTAGCTACTCCTGCACGATTGTCGAGGCTTCTGCCCGAAACACATTTGTTTTCCATTTCAACTACGGGTGAAACAATTGTAACAGAATCCCCTATCGATACCTTTTTCTTTAAAACATCATCACTATAGCCTGTATCGATAAATAATCCGGTTATTTTAAGATTCTTCTCTGTTTCTTTTGCAGTTAAAAGATGAGGTGGCTTTGCACCTATAACCCCAAAAACATCTTCACGCCCATGAACAATTACTTCTCTTGCCATAAGCGCTTTTGTATCAATACCTCCAAGGTTTGAAATTCTTAAGAAACCACCCTTCTCATAACCTGAAACAATCATACCAATTTGATCATAATGAGCTGTAATCATAACGCTCTTGGAGTTGGGTGAAGTACCTTTCTTGTATCCTATTACATTATAGAAAGGATCAATATAAGCCTTATCACATAAAGGCTCAAAATATTCTTTTAGTTTTTCTGCAGCTAAGTGCTCATATCCCGTAGGTGCATTTATATCACATAGCTGTTCAATTAGTGTACCAGTATTCATCTAGCACGCTCCTTCTTGATTTTCAGTAAAATGTGGTTCATATCATGGCTTAACCCTGGAATACATTATCAACTTTATACCCCAGGGCTTGTCACAAATACTATAGTCTAAGTTAGTTCTCTGCGTTCTCGTTAATATCCACACTTTCAAGTACTGTCGCACAACGGCTGCATATCGTTGAATGTTCGTGATGTGTTCCAACTGTGGTACTGTATATCCAACAACGCTCACATTTTTCGCCATCTGCTTTTTCAACCAAAACATTTATTGCATTAACCGAAGAATCCTGTTCAACAACAACTTCTGAGCTTATAAATATCATTGCCAATATATCTTTGTTTTGAACAAGGAATTCATATTCATCACCATCTGCTTTTAAGATAACCTTTGCTTCTAAGGAAGAACCAATAGTTTTCTCATTCCTGGCGTTTTCTAAGGCTTTTAATACTTCTTCCCTTACATCTATTAATCTATTCCACTTATTACTAAGCTCAGAGTTATCATACTCAGGGTTAGCCGTAGGCCAGCTATTCAACTGAACGCTTTCGGCATTATCCTCTTTTGTGTGTGGCACATACTTCCACATTTCCTCACTGGTGAATGCTAACACTGGCGCAAGCATTCTAACAAGCGAATGAAGCACTATATACATTGCAGTCTGACAAGATCTGCGAATTTTCGCATCAGGCGCTGAGGTATACAGTCTGTCTTTTGCCACATCAAGGTAGAAGTTACTCATATCCAGAACACAGAAACCATGGACATTATGAATGAAGCCATGGAATTCATATCGTGAAAATGCGTCTTCAACCTTCCTTATTAGGCCATTCAAGCGTAATAAGGCCCATTTATCTATCTCTTCCATTTCACTATATGGCACCATCATAGTTTCAGGGTCAAAATCGGAAATGTTACCTAAAATAAACCTTGCAGTGTTACGGATCTTCCTATAGCTTTCTGTTAACTGCTTAATAATATCTTTAGAGATACGTATATCAGTTTTGTAATCCGAAGATGCAACCCAAAGCCTTAAGATATCCGCACCATATTGATTTACAATATCCATAGGGTCCATTCCGTTTCCAAGGGACTTTGACATTTTCCTGCCTTGACCGTCAACAACATAACCATGTGTCAAAACCTGCTTATATGGAGCACTTCCCTTTGTAGCAACTGCTGTCAGAAGAGATGACTGGAACCATCCACGATGTTGGTCACTTCCCTCAAGGTACATATCCGCAGGCCATGATAGCTGAGGATTAGTTTCTAGTACGGCGGCATGGGTTGAACCTGAATCAAACCAAACATCCATTATATCGGTTTCCTTTTTAAAAGTACCATTACCGCACTCGCATTTTATATGTGCGGGCAGTATTTCAGAAGCGTCCTTTGCATACCACGCAATAGAACCTTCTTTCTCAAATAGATTTTTAACGGCTTCAATTGTATCAGAATTTATTAGTTCTTTTCCGCAATCATTACAATAGAATATCGGGATGGGTACCCCCCACATTCTTTGACGCGATATACACCAGTCGTTTCTGTCCGATACCATTTTTGTTATACGATCTTCGCCCCATTCGGGAATCCACTTTACATCCTTTATTGCCTCTAAGGCTTCTTTTTTAAATCTTTCCACTGCAATAAACCACTGCTCTGTTGCACGGAAAAGGATAGGAGACTTACATCTCCAACAGTGCGGATATTGATGTTCAATAACCATGTCCGTCAATAATGCTCCTGTTTCTTTAAGGTGTTTAAATATATCCTTATTTGCCTGTTCATATGTCAAACCCGCAAATTGACCAGCCTCTACGGTTAAAACTCCCTTCCCATCTACAGGTACTACCACTTCAAGCTCTTTGTAGTTTTTACATACTTCAAAGTCCTCAACACCATGCCCTGGAGCAGTATGAACACATCCAGTACCGGCATCAAGAGTAACATGGTCACCTACTATGACGAGGGATTTTCTATCTAAAAATGGGTGTTGACAAACCATATACTCCATGTCAGCACCTAATATCTCTCCAACTACCTCATAGTCTTCGATATTAGCAGCTTCCATCGTGGTTTCAACAAGATCCTTTGCTATAATATAGTTTTCATTGTTGCCCTTAATTATAGCGTAGGTAAAATCAGGGTTCACAGAAATAGCCACATTACCTGGTAGCGTCCATGTAGTGGTAGTCCAAATAACTACATAAGTGTTGTCAAGACTATCTACAATATCTTTAAGTTTGCCCTTATCATCTGTTAGCGCAAACTTAACATATACAGATTGTGTATTAACATCCATATACTCAATTTCTGCTTCGGCAAGAGCGGTTTCACAAGATGGGCACCAGTAAACTGGACGAAGCCCTTTGTAAATACAGCCGCATTCTGCCATCTTCCCAAATACCTCTATTTGCTTTGCTTCAAACTCAGGAAGTAGTGTTATATATGGATTATCCCAATCACCAATAACACCAAGTCTCTTAAATGATTCGCGCTGCACATCTAAGTATTTTAATGCTATACTCTCACATGCTTTTCTAAATTTTACAGGACCTACTTCGTGACGATTCAAACCAAGCTCGTTGATGGCTCTGTTCTCTGTTGGTAACCCATGGGTATCCCAGCCTGGAACATATGGTGCATAGAAGCCTTTCATATCATAATACCGTATAATCATGTCCTTTAATACTTTGTTAAGCGCTGTTCCAAGATGGATTTCTCCATTTGCATATGGTGGTCCATCATGCAAAACAAATTTTTTATTGCCAAGATTTCTATTAAGCCTTTTGTTATAAATATCAGTCTCTTGCCATGTTTTAAGCATATCAGGCTCTTTCTGAGGCAAATTCCCGCGCATTGGGAAATCTGTCTTGGGCAAGTTTAAAGTTTTTCCATAATCCATTTCAATTCCTCCATATCTAACAAAAAACCTTTCACCCCAAATGGGACGAAAGGTATATTCTTACGTGGTACCACCCAAATTACAGACAATGATTTGTCTGTCACTTGTGAAGGAGATAACGGCCTTAACCGGCTTACCTACTACTATAAAAGTTTCAGTTCGCAACTACTGGAGGATTTTCAACCAAGATTACCTGCAAAGCTTCCACCTACTCTTTGCTCTCTGTGAGGATTTCCTAGCTTACTCGTTCCAGTCACTGTTTTTACAAATATATAGGCTATATTATACATGACATAACAAACGGGTGTCAAGAAAAACTAATGTTTTAGTAATGCAACTTACTGCTTCTAAGAATCTTTTATATCTAATAGTTTTTGTTTTAGTTCATTCTCCATACCCTTAAGTTCACTTTCGGCTTGCTGTCTTTTTAGCCTGCCCTCTTTTTGAATATTGAGGGTTTGTTCAATGGTTTCAATCAAATCATTATTTACCTTTTTCAAGGTTTCAATCTCTACTATTCCTTTTTCAGACTCTCGTGCCACTTCTATTGAGTTTACTTTAAGCATTTCCGAATTCTTGGTTAACAATTCATTAGTGGTGCGATTAACTTCATTTTGAAGTTTCAGAGCCTTTTCCTGACGGAATAATGTCATAGTAATAATTATTTGGTTCTTCCAAAGGGGAATTGTATTTAATATAGAGCTCTGTATCTTTTCCACAAGAACCTGATCATTACTCTGAATAAGGCGAATCTGCGGTGCGGTCTGAATTGCAATCATTCTGCTTAGTTTCAAATCATATAATTTCTTCTCAAAACGATTTGCAAGGCTAAGCATATCTTTGACATTCTGAGCATCCACTGGGTCATCGCTATTTTTTGCTTTTTCCTTAAGTTGAGGTATTATTTTTTCATTAATTTCAGTTAACTTTAATGAGCCAGCAAGTATATACACATCAAGTTCATGCATGTATTCAATATTTTTGTCATACAGACCATCTAAAAGGGTAATATCCTTTAACAACTGCATTCTTGCTTTTTCAAGCTCATTGATTATTCTGTCAATATGGACGCTTAACTTCTCATATTGACCAACGAACTTTTTGGCTTTAGACTTTACATTCCCGAACATTCTGCTAAATAGTCCTTCGTTTTCACCNAGACTATCAATATCTAACTCATTTACTTTTACCATTAAGTCGGTTAATATTTCACCAACTTGCCCACTGTCTTTAGAACGAATTTGGTTAAGTACAACATCAGAAAAATCTGAAATATTACTTTGAGCCTGAACTCCATATTGAATAATAGCCTGTGAATCGGTAATATCAATTGTATTTCTTATCTCTGTCACTTTTTGTTGTTCTTCATGACTTAACGATTCCCAAATTTTCATTTCATCAAGTTGATTTGACTGTGTCTGCGATTGTGATTGTGTCTGTGTCAATGAATTGGTCGCTGTATTCATGCTCTTTCCTCCTTAAGAGTTAAANATTATTCCATTTTAATAATTCTCGCAAGCTTTGCTAAAGATAAGGCTTTAGCAAAACAAAAAGTATCAGTTCATTGAAGCCCCTAAATTAAATACCTTCTCTTTTTATTGTATTTTTAAGTACTGTCACTTCGGCCTCTAGATCCATTATGTCGTTGTCAGTAAGTTTCTTAAGATGACTTCTAAATGAATCCTTTATTAGCACTAATGTACTTTCTACATTTTTTAATGTCTTTTTTGCATCATCTGATAGATATGTTGACTTACTTAATTCATAATACTTTGAGACAATCCTTTCTGTCGTATCAAGATAATATAGTAAAAAACGGCGAGAAGTCTTGATATCCAGAGGATCTGTAATAAAGTTGTTGAAAATATCATTGGCAGCTGTGCAGATTTCGAGAACATCGATCCGCACTTTATGGTTCATGATTTTTAGTCCAACATCTTCAATTCTGCTCACTTGTGCTTTTCCATCCCTGACAATTCTATTCAACTCACCCCGTGTTATTCCATCGCAGACAAATTCGTCATCATCAGCGGATTTAGGAGCTTTCTTAGGCTTAGGATTAGGTTTAGGCCTAGGCTTAATGTTTTGAGGCTTAGATTTTTTATTTCCAGAGGGTGAAAACATAAGCATACCAGTTAAGAAAGTTATTCCCCCCGCTGCAAGAGCAACAGGAAAAGAGCTATTGAACCCTTCTAAGAAAAGAGCTAAAAAAGTCAACCCAATAATTGAGGATAATATAATTCTCAATGTCTTCATCCTTCATCTCCATACCTTCAAATTATTATTTCCAGCTAAACTATACGTTAAAATGTAGCTTATATATAATACGCTAAATAATCAAATAAGTATGCTTTAAAATAGGTTATTTGCAAATTCAAATATAATCTAATGATTTGTTTTTTATTTTTCTATATTAGTATATTATTTGAAGCCCAAGTTGTAAATATGTTTTCAAATAACCTCACCTGTGAGCTATTATAACATAAATAAGGAGTTAGAATTTTTCATGTTATAACAAGGTTCCCGGGTACCCATTCGCAATCTTTGATTGCGTAAATGTGTGGGGTTCTTATTATAACATATATAACATACATTTTCATCCAATTTATCCCCTGACTCCTAATCATGTGACAGCTTTAATAACACTATAATATTTAGTGTTTTAAGGCAATATATATGAGTTAGCCAAGCCAGTTACAGGACAAGTGTCTCCAAAATCAAATACCACCAACGAATTTTGTGGAATGTGAGTTTGTTGTGAAAAATCGAATCTGGATATATAAATCTGGTGCCTGATCTTATCTAACGATAAGTGCTTAAGGCGTGGAAGAGTCATTTGAAGCTCATTTTGGAATAATTTAATCTGGCTTTTTCTCTCTTTTCTATATACGCCATCTCCTGGTTTTTGCATAAAAGAAGGCAGTGACGGATTTTTCATTGAACTTAGGTAGTCAAACCTAAGACTTTCGGCTAAATCGTAGGTAATTGATGGGAAATTATTTTTAATATAAACATATAAAATTTCATAAAGATCAAAAACTTTAATAGCTCTGTCTAGATAACCATTTTGTCGCATATAGAAACTTAGATTTTCATAAAAATCAAAGGGAGCAACCTTTAAACTATTTATTAGTTTCATAGTCATCACAAACCTACTTGAATTATAAAAATAATCCATGCATGCTTCTATATCCTTAAGTTTAAGTAGTTCTGTCGGGGAAATCACACTATTTTGAATGATTTCGTAGGGTGGATACTCCTGAAATAAATATCCATAATCATATGCATTTTTTTTAAGAGATGAACCTCTCAAAAGTTTTAGAAATCCCAATTGAAAGTGATGAGCAAACAGCGAGTATACCTTGTTAAAGGATTGCTTAAAACTATTGTAACTTTCAAAGGGTAACCCAGCTATCAAATCAACGTGTACATGAATGTTCTCAAAAGACAAAAGCTTTGCAATGTTTAATAATGCTTTATTAATATCGTCATGCCTTTGAACTGCCGTAAGTGTCTTTTCGTGAATAGATTGGATGCCTGCTTCAATCTGAACAAGGCCTCTTGGCATTTTCTCCAGACAATTTAACATATTTTCAGTTAAAAGACCTGGATCTATTTCAAAGTGGAAAACTATGCCTCTATCAGAATACTTTAATATATAGTTCCATATTTCAATTGCTCTTTTTTCATTGCAATTAAATGTCCTGTCAATAAACTTAATAATTAAAGATCCACTTTCAACTAAAGTATCCACTGCATCATAGATATCGTTCAAGGGGAAATAACGTACTCCACTGGTTACAGATGACATACAATAAGCGCATTTAAAAGGACATCCCCTTGAAGCTTCAATATATGCTATCTTGTTTGTAAGTGATCCCTTTTCAATATTCTTATAGGGCAATTTAAGGGTGGATAAATCTCTGACTTCCGAATAGTCTTTTAGCCATAGCATCTCCTGTTCATTTGGCTTAGAATTATTAGCCAATAGCTCAAGAAGATAATGTAGTTTATCTTCTCCCTCTCCACCTATAATATAATCTACACTCTTTTTATCTGCTAATAGTCCTCCGTTCTCAAAGCTTACTTCGGGACCTCCTGCAATTATAATGATATTAGGCAATGCTTTTTTTAGATCTTCACATAACTTTGAAACCAGTTCTATGTTCCAAATATAACATGAAAATGCTACTACATCAGGCTTCTGCCTTACTATGCCTGAATAGATGCGGTGTATGGGATCATTTATTGAAAATTCTACTGTATCTACATTACCAATTTCACTGCATGCAGATTTTAGATACAATATTGCAAGATTTGTGTGTACAAACTGTGAGTTTATAGCTACAAGTAAAGTTCTCATCCATTTCTCCTTTTATATCGATGTCTTCAGAAGACGCTAACCTCTACAGGTCGGCAGTGAATGAAGACCGAATTGATTTAATAATACAACATCAAGAATACCATATTATTGTGCCTGTGCTGTAGATTTATTTTTGATTCTATAAACAAAAGCAAGTATTTCAGCAACTGCCTGATATAATTCTGGTGGCACTTCCTGACCAATATCAACGGTTCTATATAGAGTCTGAGCAAGTGGTTTATTTTCAACCACCTCTACATTGTTTTCCTTGGCAACCTCTTTTATGCGCTTCGCAAGATAGTCCTGCCCTTTTGCTATAACAACAGGTGCGGGAGCTTTACTTGAATCATAACTAATTGCCACAGCAAAATGTGTAGGGTTTGTGATAATTACGTCTGCCTTTGGAACTTCACTAAGCATTCTTCTGCCAGAAATCTCACGCTGTTTGCTGCGTATTCTTTGTTTGATTTCAGGGTTACCCTCGGTTTCTTTATATTCTTCCTTTATTTCTTGTTTGGTCATTTTTAAATCCTTCTCATACTGCCACCATTGATATCCAAAATCTAATACTCCTATTGAAAGCATGGCAAAACAGATTTTTATTGCAATATTCAATGTGGTGGTAGTTATATACTCAGCTACCGAAAGCAAATCTAAATCCATAAGCATTATTATGTTATGGGCTTCGGCCTTAATACTGTTCCAGGCAACAATACCCACTATGCTAATTTTTAAAATGGACTTTATCAGCTCTACAATACCGCGTAGAGAAAATATTCTTTTTATACCATTAAGGGGATTAATCTTGCTAAACTTTGGTTTTAGTGGTTCAAGTATAAATAGCCATCCCACTTGTGCATAATTTACAATAACCCCCACTAAGAGTGCAACAGCAAACATTGGCCCTACTAATTTCAGTAATTGAACTAATACCAATCCCATTAATCTCAGCTGCTCATTCTTCGATGCAAAATCAAAGTCTAAAGCAAGCTCTCCTATACACAAATTAAAAAAGGCAGCCATTTGAGTATAAATATATTGAGTAAGAATTTTAAGCGTAAGAAATATAAGCAANAGTACCAAGGCAGAGGAAACCTCCCGACTTTGAAGAACCTGACCCTTTTCTCTGGCATCCCGTCTTCTTTTAGGAGTGGCCTTTTCTGTTTTTTCACCTTCACTGGCAAAAAACTGCAAATTCACTCTGATTGGAGCATGACTCTCGCTAATTCTTATACATTCTTTACGAACCATCTTCTTTTTAAGAAATATTAATCCTATCAATACTATCCCCTTATTATTTCAAGGAATTTGATCATTTCCCTATACATGCCACCCATAAGAACATGAACAATGTTTCTGAACGCCCCCAAAGTTAAGAAAATAACAATTAACCCCACTAATATTTTTAGTGGCATTCCAACGACAAAGACGTTCATCTGTGGAACAGCCTTTGCAATAACCCCAAGTGCTATATCTGCAATAAGTATGGCCGCAGTTATTGGCGCGGCAATCTTAAAGCTTACTACAAACACTGATGTAATCATTCCTACAGAAAAATCTACAAGGGATTGATCTATTACTATCTTACTGCCTATTGGAAATAAAGTAAAACTATCAGCTAAAGAATAAATAATAAGGTGTTGTCCATCTATAACTAAAAGCATCATCATACCAATTATATAATACACATTTGCTGTAATAGGTATTTGTATGTTAGCTACTGGATCAAAAACATTCACCATACCAAAACCAATATGCATGTCTATCATTTGCCCGGCAACATATATTGCTGTAGTAATAAAATATGAAATATATCCCAGTAACAAACCAATCAAAAATTCTTTCACTGCTAACAATATAAATGCCAATAGAGTATTATAGGAGCGCAAATTAGGAATAGGAACAATATATGTCAGGATAATTGCAAACAAAAAAGAAAAACACACCTTATAAATTGCAGGTATGTTTCTCCTGCCAAAAAGGGGTGAAACAACAAACAACCCAGTAACCCGTATGAATACCAACAAAAATATATCCCATAGATCAAGTAGTACTTCAAAATCCACATTCATAAGCATCTAATAAATAAACTTGAGAATATTCTCATAAACCCCCAATGTAAATTCTTTTAAGGTTGTCATTATCCATGAGCCAAACACGAATAATGCAAGAAAAATAGCCAGAATCTTTGGAACAAAAGAGAGGGTCTGCTCCTGAATTTGTGTCGTAGCTTGAAATATACTCACTGCTAACCCTACTATTAGTGCTACTCCTAACAAAGGTGCGGACAGTTTTATTATAACTAAAATAGCTCCCCGAGCTATATCTAAAACCTGCTGTTCTATAAGAAACCCTCCTTTTCTTCAGCTGTTTCTAACAAAGTGCAACTTAATTGATTATGCTTTCATCTTCTCATGTCTTTATGACTCAGGTGGCTTGAGAGGTCCGAACCTGTGATTTTGCCTTCCAATTATCTCATATGCTGCAAGTCTACCCGAATGACTTGATTATAGTTTCTACTACAAGGTTCCATCCGTCCACCAGTAAAAAGAGTAGTATCTTAAATGGCATGGATATCATTACTGGTGGTAGCATCATCATACCCATCGACATTAAAGTACTTGCAACTACCATATCTATAACAAGAAAAGGAATATATATCATGAAACCCATTTTAAACGCTACCGTCAATTCACTTATCATAAATGCAGGAATTACAACCTTCATTGGTAGATCTCCAACATTCTCAGGTGCTGGTATCCCTGCAAGATTTGCAAATAACGCCAGGTCCTTTTCTCTTGTTTTCGCCTTAAATAACATAAAATCCTTAATGATATCCGAAGCGTTATCTATGGCTTGTTCAGATGTGATTGCGTTTTCTGACAATGGAACTAATGCCTGATCGTTAATATCAGTTAAAACTGGAGACATAATAAAAAGAGTTAAAAATAACGCAATACCAATCAAAACCTGATTTGGTGGCATCTGTTGAGTTCCCATAGCATTCCTTAGAAATGAAAGTACGATGATTATCCTTGTAAAGGAGGTCATCATAATAATAATCGAAGGAAGAAAAGTAAGTAATGTTAAATAAAACAACAGCTTTATACTGTTAGATACATCATCGGCATTACTAGGAGTGTTTACCGTAATGCCGTCATTTGAGATGGTTATACCAGGCTCCGCATATGAGTTAATGCAAAAAGCTACCATTAAAAGCATAAGGAACAATATTGAAATAATTAACTTTCTTCTTTTTCTTGACATGTGTTTTGAACTTCCTTACCCTCATAGCTTCTTTTTTGCATATGTTGCAATCTGCTGATGTTCTCCTTTAGTGGTTTATCTTTATCAGATAAGTCTATGTGTTTTTTCATTTTCTTCATTTGTTTTGGAGCTGTCTTTAGGTATTTATCAAATATTTGGCGAAAATCAAAATTCCTTCCACTGGCTTCTTCAGATTGTGTGGCTACTTCCATATCAACATTATCATCATTTATTGCCACTTTCGCTACCATCTTCAATTCTTTCTTGCTTGATACAAACAAATAATGATCTGTACCAGCCCTTATAAGTAGTAACTGCCTATCCAATCCAATTCCTATTTGCTCAACAACCTGGATGTGTTTTGCCTTCCCTGTTGTGGAAAACTTTTTACCAACAAAACGTGATGCAACATAAGCAAGGTATAGTACACAACAAAATATTAGGATGATCCCTAATAACTCAAGTACGGAATTCGTTGTATCCGCACCCTGCAAAGGTTCGCCAGTAAATAAAATGATAAAATACGCCATCTCACTATCCAACAACTTTTTTAACGGCCTCTAGAACCCGCTCTGCTTGGAATGGTTTAACAATAAAATCACGAGCACCTGCTTGTATTGATTCTATAACCATAGCTTGCTGGCCCATTGCCGAACACATAATTATCTTAGCTTCCGGGCTTAACTCTTTTATATGTTTAACAGATTGTATTCCATCCATTTCTGGCATTGTAATATCCATTATTACTAAGTCAGGCTGAAGCTCCTTATACTTTTCAACAGCTTTAATCCCATTCTCAGCCTCACCTACAACTGTATAGCCATTCTTAGACAAAATATCCTTAATCATCATCCTCATAAAAGCTGCATCATCTACGATTAATATATTAGCCATACTAAAAATCCTCTCCTTGTTCATCGTACATAATTATTAGAATAATAAGCATATGATTATTATATATTATAATTTATGTAAATCAAATTCTTTTTGAGGGATGAATAATATCTGTAATTCTTACCCCAAAACTCTCATCAATTACAACTACTTCTCCACTTGCAATATTCTTTCCGTTAACCAGTATATCTACAGGCTCACCGGATAATTTATCCAATTCAATAATCGAACCTTGACCAAACTCAAGTATTTCTTTAATTTTTCTGCTTGTCCTACCTAATTCAACTGTAATTTGAAGAGGTACATCCATTAACAAACCGATATTTTGAGCCTCCAGCGCTAAATCGCCCGAATCAAATGATTGAAACTGCACAGGCCTGACATTAACGGCTGGTTGGTGACTAACGGGTGGCTGCTGGCTTACTGGTGGTGTCATATTCGGCATTTGATAAGCATTCGAATATACATTTTCTTGAGGGTTGTAGGCTTGCTGTTGTGGGATAATAGTCTCCTCGGGTTGTCTAACTGCAGGTCTTACAGCAGGCATTTCAGGTTCTTTATTAATGGCTTCTGCCTCCATTTCTTGACTTTCCAGAAGACTTCTGACCATCTCTCTTGCAAAGTCAATGGGAATTATCTGCATTATTGAACTGTCAATTAGATCACCTACTATAAGTGAAAAAGCTACAATTACAACCTGTTCACTTTTATCAAATCTTATCTTATCAAGGTCTTCACTAAAATGAATGAGTTGTGATTCAGGAGGCGAAATATCCACTCTTTTCTGAAACATAGAGGATAATGATGTAGCAGATGACCCAACCATCTGGTTCATTGCCTCACTAATAGCACTTAGATGAAAATCTGTTAATTCAGAATCTTCTTGTATCCTACCCGACCCCCCCATCATTAAATCAGTAATAACTTTTACGTCGGGTTCTTTCATTATTAATAGGTTGTCCCCCATTAATCCGTTTGTATATGTAACCTTTACAGCAACATAAGGTTCGGGGTATTGCCTTGTAAGTTCATCCCAAGTTGTTACAGTTACCTTAGGCGTTGTAATAATAACCTTATGCCCCAATAGCATATACAGGGTAGTTGCAGAAGTGCCCATACCTATATTTCCAATTTCACCTATTGCATCAACTTCTTCTTCTGAAAGAACTGCAGTAACAGTTTCTGCATTATCAGTATCATCACTTGAAGTTATTGCTCCACTTAACAACGCATCTATCTCAGCTTGAGAAAGCATGTCACCCATTATTCCCCCTCCTCTCTAATAATTTCAGTAATTTTAACTGAAGATTTATTGTTTCTTACACCAGGTTTTCCATTAAACTTATGTAACGCTCCAACCATGACTTCAACATCACCATCCACGGGAGTATTTAGAGGCAGTACATCTCCCACCTGTAATTCCAAAAACTCTCCGACTAGAAGATTTACTTTACCAAGTATGGCGGTGACTGGAATCCTCGTCTCTGATATTCTCTGCTCTATGGCAACCTTGGATTCTTCTGTAGTTCCCTTCTCTATTCTTGAGAACCACACTTTAGTGCTTAATTTGTCAAGTACAGGTTCTACCACTATATGAGGAATACAAAGATTCATCAAACCTTCAACTTCCCCAATCACTACTTGGAAGGTTGCAAGCGCAACCATTTCAGTTGGGTTTATTATCTGTGCAAACTGAGCATTTGTCTCAATCCTGTCAAGTGAAGGTTTTATTTGTATTACATTATCCCAAGCTTCTGGTACATATGTCAGCATCTGAGAAATAATTCGCATTAATATCGCAACTTCAATTTCAGTAAATCCACGTATTTTCTCTTCTTCGCCTCCCCCTTTACCGCCTAACATCCTTTCTATTAGAGCATAGGAAATTGAAGGGGATAAATCTAAAATGACACTGCCCGGAAGAGGTTTAAAATCTACAATTGCCAATATAGCAGGGTTTGCTATTGAATTTTTAAATTCAGAATACTGGACAGCTTCTATTGAAATTACATCCACTTGAACCCATGTCCTTAAATATCCCGATAAAAAGTTTGTTATAAGCCTTGAATAATTCTCTTGAATAATCTGTAGTGTACGTAAATGATCTTTTGCAAACTTACTCGGTCTTTTAAAGTCATGTTTTCTTATTTTCTTTTCATTAGTATCCTTTTTGAGTTCGTGGGCGTTTATTTCGCCGGTACTCAATTGATTTAGTAAATCATCTATTTCATTTTGGGATAATATATCCCCCAATTTGCTCCCCCCTTATATGAGCAACAGGATGTAATTACTGCGGCAGCATCTGTAAAGTTACTCTGTATACTATTTTTTGCTTGTTTGGTTTATTTTCGTTTAGTATCTCATTGAATATCTCTATAAGGTCATCCCTTGCTTTATATCGGGTTTCTAATTCTTTAGCTTCAGCAAGTGACATATCGGCAAAATAGTCACCTACAGCCTGCTCAAGCTCAGTTTGGTATAGAACTGAAACCAAGTTGGTTATCTCTTTCTCTTTTCTGCGTCTTGCTCCTGCATCACATTTTATAGAAACAGAAACCATAACTAATGGATTTTGATTCTCGCCATCATCTTTTAGCGCAAATATTCTTTCTTCTCCATTAAATAATTTAAATTCTATCATCTCATCATCAGGAACTACACGTTCACTGATGGAATTGTCAAGTTGAGCTTTTCCTGATGTCTGCTGGTTAGGATTGAACGAAATAAATAAAAATATGATAATTACCGCCAGAGCCAGAGAAAGTACTGCAATAATTGACAACAAAATCGTATATATGCTCTTTCCTTCCAATCAGCACACTCCTTACTTAACGTTTTATGGTCTAGAAAAACAATTTTGCTTATATTCTATCACCTTTTGTACAATTTCTTCAACAGTTTCTGCAACAACAAATTTTTTTCCGTTAGTTAATGTGATAACAGTGTCAGGAGTTTCTTCTATGGTCTCTATCCATTCACAGTTGAGCACATATGCTTTTTTGTTTAACCTGGTAACTTCAATCATTTTCTCACCAGCCTATCAAGTATAGTCATTTTTCAGATGAAAACCGGTATTAAATACTTAAACCGGCTTTCATCTATGTACTACTAAAAGATTATCGTTTCATGTTTGTCAGTTCCTGTAGCATTTCATCAGAAGCTGTCATGGTTCTGCTATTAGCTTGGAAACCACGCTGTGTAACAATCATTTCAGTAAATTGCTGTGCCAAATCCACATTGGACATTTCCAAAGTTCCTGGATTTAGGCTTCCAGAACCCTCTGAGCCTGGCTTGAATGCTCTTGTAAAATCGCCTGAGTTCGTGCTTGGAATAAACAAGTTACTACCCGCCTTCTGTAAACCAGCAGCATTATCAAATACTGCAAGTCCAACCATTCCAAGAGGCTGTTGTCGACCATTACTATATACTCCTGTCAGTATACCATCAGCGCCAATACTAAAGGAGGTCAGTGTACCTGGAGGATAGCCATCTATCTGCGTTGGTTTTACAGAGCTATCGTCGGCGAACATTGAAAGCTTTTCAAAATTTAGCTCAAATTCAAAAGCATCAGCTCCTACGTTACCACCAGGAGTTAACTGAATAGTAGGTTTCACACTAAAACCATCTGCACCAGTTATAATATTCCCTTTGCTGTCGAATTTGAGAAAACCAGTTGCTCCACTACTTCCTTCTCCGGTATTTTCCAATCCCGTTTCTTCATCGGATGAAACCCTATAATACCAAGTAGTTTCTGCTGAACCTTCAGAATTGTTTTCTACTTTACTTTTCCAAAAAGTAACGTTTAGATCGTACTCGTTTCCCAAATCGTCATAAACAGTTAATGGTACTATGAAATGTGAATCTTGAGTTGGAACTTCACCTGCTGTTATTTCACCAATACCCGTCTTAGTAGCATCAAGATTTCCAGATAATACAGCCTTGCTGGTTACCTGGGCAGCTATTATGCGTTTATTCAGATTATATTCGTCCTCATAAAGGTTAAGAGGTTTTATTTCCTCTTGACCATCAAATATGTAGTTACCTTCATCATCTTTAGTGTATTTTTGCCATCCCATAAGATTTAATCCGCTGGAAGTAACCAAATTCCCCAGCTTGTCAATGCTAAAGTTGCCTGCACGGGTAAAGAAAGTTCCACCATCACTACCATTACTTACGATGAAAAAACCTTCTCCTTCAATGGATAAATCAGTGGGATTGTCGGTACGTTGTAAGCTACCACGCCCCATTAGAGTATCTATTGCATTTACATTCATGCCCAGACCAATCTGAACCGGATTTGTGCCACCTCTTCCACTATTAGGGTCCGGAGCACCTGCACCCGAAACGGTTTGAGCAAATATTTCTGCAAAAGTGGTACGACTAGCTTTAAAACCAACCGTATTAACGTTAGCAATATTATTGCCAATAACATCCATCTGCGTCTGATGGGATTTCAAGCCTGAAACACTTGAAAACATTGAACGCATCATATAAATCCCCTCCTAAGGTTCTCCGTTTCTTCTGTCGTTCCGAAACGGTAAGCCTCCCCAGTGGGTCCGGCTTATAACTCTTATTTGATATATCGGTTTTTTTCTTACATAATGTTAATTGTAAGCATAATACTTAATTAGTCAGTAAACACTGCTCCATCGATGTTAGTAAAGACATTATCTTTCATATCCCCACTACTTAACGCAGTGATAACAGTACGATTTTTAACGTTTACGATAAATGCCATTTTGTCCATAACTACAAGTGTATCGTTAACTCCTTTAGCGCTAGCCTTATCAACAGCCTGCGAGAGTTTCAACTGCTGCTGCTCAGTAAGACTGACGTTTCTTGTTTGCATACGCATTTGTGCATGCTTTGAAATTTTAACGTCGCTATTTAGCTTTTGATTCAGTATTGCCTCAAAGCTGCTTGTTTTTTGCACACTCTGTTTTTGTTGAACTTCACCTGATGGCTTTACCGATGGTATACCTGAAATAGGCTTAATATTGTAAATCATAAAGTATCACCTGTCTCTTCTGCTAAATTAGACTCATCTACCACATCTGATTCATCTTCCACATTGGTTTCTTCTACCTCGTCCGATTCATCTGTCGCGTCGGTCTGTCCTATTGAATCTGACTCATCAACAGTGGAATCAGTGTCAACTTCAGTACTCTCCTGCATTCTCTCATCAATTGATTTTAGTGTTTCAGCAATATAAGTCAAAAGCTGTTGCTCATTAGACACAAGATCAATTCTTTCTGTAGAAATAATATCCTTCACAGGAACGCGTACATTGTCAACTATTATATGGTAGTAACCCTGTTCCTCATTCTTTAATCCATCTCTTAGTATACACTCAAGCTCTACTTTCTGTTCGGTTTTTACATCGGTGGCACTTAGTGAAATTTGTTGCCCTTTCATTGCTTCAATAAATTCTTCAACACTAGAAAACGCGCCTATATTAATGTCATTAACGCTTAGAATAATCTCATCAAGAGTTACGTATAGGCCATTTCTTGTCTTAGCAATTTTTGCAACAATGCCATCCATTTCGTAAGGTGACTCGCCTTCAACCAGGGTTGTCTTAACCGTCCCGAGCATTCCAATTAAGTTATTATACTTTTCGATGTCCAAATCCAAATAGTCGCTGGAGTTTGCAGAAACATAGGTAATATTACTTAGAAGCACATCTTCATCTCCAACAACAAGATATATCTCTCCTGATTTAGAGAAAACAGAACTAACTTCGCCTTCAACATAACTGAGCTCACCTGTTTTTTCATTTGCAACTGTTGCAGAAATATGCTTCCCTATTAATGAAAAACCCATTGACTGAGAGAACGAAGTGTTCAGATTCTGCATTTGTTCCAATGAACTAAACTGTGCTAACTGAGCAATAAAATCTGTATCATCCATAGGTTCTAATGGATCCTGGAACTGAAGTTGTGTAATTAGAAGATTAAGAAAATCGCTTTTTCCCAATTCATTAGATACATTACGCCCAGAGTCCTTTGCCTCACTCGCACTGATCATTTCGTCAATTGTCCTTTGTCTTATTGAACTAATCTCAGACATACTATCCCTCCTTTCTTAAGCAATGAGGTTAATCGCTGATTCCTGAAAGCCATACAAATCGCCTGATAGCCTTGAGTAACCAATGGTTTGATTTACATCCGACACGTCAATACCGTCAGTAAAGTTTTGTGCTTGTGCCCCTGTTTGAGTATAACCATCTGTATGACTGTCATCGGAGTTTCCATGCTGTCCCACCGATACAGACAGACTTTGAACGTCTATCCCGCTTTCTTCCAACGAATCTTTTAGTTGCTGCATATTACTTTCAAGTATTTGTTTAACCTGTTCGTTTTCAGCGGTGAATTCAGCTACTATTTCACCACGTTCATGAATAACATTCAGTTGAATTTTACCAAGGCTTTCTGGTTTTAGTTGAATAACCATTTCTGATTTGCCCTGCCCTATAAAAACTTTGGCATTCTCAACTATTTGATACAATAAGTCTGCTTTAGCTGTTATTGGTACTTTAGGCATGCTTGTAAAAATACTTTCAACTTCTTGTGGACTTTCATTAACATATTCCATAGTACTATAATCCTCAAGACCTATTATATCTTCTAATTCTGGTTTGCCTCGTATATTTGCTGCATCATTTAGTGGCGCTCTGTTCTTCTTTGCATTGTCATGTAACTTCTCATTAGAGTCAAAATCAGGTTGATGTTCTGTTTCTGTGGTTTTTACTTGCATGCTATTTTGACTTTCATTAGCAATAGTTGCTTCAAAATCAGTGCTATTTATACTATTGTCTTTAGTATCAGTGAGTTTAGCTTTCACATTCATGGCTTCATTTTGCATTTTATCAATGAGAGTATTCAATTGTTCTGAAATAACTGAAATATCATTTTCTGAGATATTTTTAGTTGAATTCATTGCGAGAATCTGTTCTAGCTTCTGTGCTAAATCAAGCGTTAGTTCACTGACGTCTCTTGGAGCATTCTCCGCCATTTCCAACAGTTTTCCTATTGACTCGTTAATGGTCGCTTCAATTGTTTCAAACAATTCAAGCTGAGTTTCATTGGAATGTAAGGGCTGGCTTGTTTCATACTCATCAATGATTTTTTGTAGCATGGCTATTATCTCGTCAACAACTAATATAATGCTTTCAATCTGCTCTTCTTTTTCATCAGATAAGCTAACTTCTTCTCCTGGCTGTACTCTTACACCCTTGCTCCCGATTCCCTTAGCTTTGCTATCAGCAACTCTGCTGTCTGTGCCTGATCTGCTCATAGATCTACTCGATTCGTTACTATGACGTACAGCATTTTCTGGGTTTTCTATGTCAAGGCCAATAGATTTTAAAGCTCCTCTTGGACTTTGACTTTGTAGCATTTGTAAATGACTCATGTTTTTGCTTAAGATGTCAAAAAAGTCATTATTCTCATGTGATTTTTCGTTTGCTTTACTAATGCTCTGCCCAGTATTTGTAGCTGCAAAAAGGCTATTTACATATACCATCCTCCTCACCCCCTTTCAAGAAATCATTATCTTCAAAAACGCTAACCACTTAGGTTCGCATTGATATGAAGTCCCATTAATTAATTTTTAACCTTGATTGTACAATAATGCTTTAATTGTAATCAGCCTGACAATTTTCTTGTAGCAATAATTTTCAATATTTCAGCCGAGAATTTCGGATCCATATTTTCAATAATTTCTGCTTTTACGTCTCTTTTCATTGCCTCAATAAGATCCACAACAAGCTCCTTATCTGTATTACCAATCTCTGTTAAAATAGCCGCAGCATTAGCCGGCTCCATTTCTGCATATGTTGCAGCTAGTTCTTTCAAATTCTGTTTTTCAACTTCTTTAACAAGAATTTGGCTATATAGCTCTTTCGCGTTTTCCCCATCTACCTTCTCGAAGTATTTCGAGAAACCCTCAGTATCACCCATAGCTATAAGAGTATCCAGGTGTTTTTTATCTATTTCCATCTGCGCTATTTCTTCTTGAATCTGTTCAAGCGTTTCTTTATTTTTATTATATATTTCCTCGGCGTCCTCTTTATATTTCACCCAGTATTTTTTTTCGTTCTCCAACTCAGCTATCCGCTTATTTGCACTTTCTAATTGTTCAGTCAGCTCCGCTTTTATACTACGTAGCTGGTTATAGTATTCAATAATTTCTCTTTGAGTCAGACGCTTAGGATCATAAGGATCTTCTGATTCTGGTAGCTCAGGTAGAGCCAGTTTTAAAATAGGCACTCTTTCAAGCCCCGGTCTAAACCGTTCTCCTAAACCGTTAATATCATTTTTTAAAACATAATAAAAAGCGCCTCCAAATGCTAAAAGGACAATAATAATTGATAATATAACAACTAATATTCCATGTAATACTCCATGGGGTTTGCCCTTCTTCTCTTTTTGTTGTCGCGCTCTTGTGATTTCGTCTGCCATGGTATTTCTCCTATGGTTTTAACCCATTACTGTTCTGTTGTCCCTTTAAAACTTATAATTTCATCTATAAGTAGTTGTTGTTTTTTCTCCTGCTCTATCCGAAATGCTTGACTTTGCTTTTCTTTTAGCTTTTCGAGAATCTTTTTTTCTTTCATTATTTCCACTAATCGTTCTCTAATTTTATCGACATTTCTCTTATGTTCATTAACAGTAGCCTGTTGTTCCTTTTCTTTTGTCTGCATAGATTTTATATAATTTATACGCTGCTTAAGTTTTGTGGGTGTAGTCCTTGACATTGCTTCATCTCGGTATTTTTCCCTCTGACTTTCTATTTCATATCGAATATCAGACAAAATAGATAATTGACGCTGATATTCCTGCAGTGCAACACCCAGCTCGTTTTTAACACTTTTTTCAATTTGTTCTTTTAAATTCAAAAAGGATTGAAGACGAAATTTAAAGCTAGCCATTACTCACTAACCTCCAAGGCCTTTTTCATGAGCTCTAAAGTTTCTTCAAACTCAAACTTTTCAATTGTACTCTGATTTAGAAATGCATTAATATTACCCATAACAGAAATAGCCCTGTCAATCTCTGGATTGCTCCCCTTTACATAAGCCCCCACATTTATAAGGTCTTCTGCTTCCCTATACACCGCAAGATTTTTACGAATCTCACCTGCTAATTTTTTATGGTCATCTATTATAATATCACTCATAACACGACTAATACTTCCTAAAACATCAATAGCAGGATAATGGTTTCTGTGCGCCAGTTGCCTTGATAAAACAATATGACCGTCCAGAATACCCCTTGCGGTATCCGTTACGGGTTCGGTCATATCATCACCATCTACAAGTACTGTATAAAGGCCTGTTATTGAACCTTTAGCAGAAGCACCCGAACGTTCGAGCAATTTTGGCATTACAGAAAACACCGATGGAGTATATCCCCTGGATACAGGTGGCTCTCCTATGGATAGCCCAATCTCTCGTTGTGCCATAGAAAAACGTGTTAACGAATCCATTAACAATAGTACATCTTTACCACAGTCACGAAAATACTCTGCTATGGCCGTTGCCACCAATGCACCTTTTTTTCTAATCAAAGCTGGTTGATCTGAAGTTGCAACTATAACAACCGAGCGCTTTAATCCTTCGTCTGTAAGATCCCTCTCTAAAAAATCTCTTACTTCTCTACCACGCTCTCCAATTAAACCAATAACGATGATATCGGCTTTTGTATTTCGCGCAATCATACCTATTAGTGTACTTTTACCCACACCACTACCAGCGAAAATACCCAGCCTTTGCCCTTTTCCCAGCGTTAATAGACCATCAATACACTTCACACCCAGTGGGAGCGTTTGTTCTATCCTTGGCCGTTTTAATGGATGGGGTGGTGTATTTTCGAGCGGATAAAATCCCTCCACCTCGATATTCCCTTTGTCGTCAATGGGATTTCCTAAACCATCTAATACCCTTCCAAGAAGCCCATTGCCAACACGAACGCTTAATTGTGTACCTGTGGCTATCACATCATTTCCAGGACCTATACCAGTCATTTCACCAAGGGGCATTAAAAGAACGTTCTTATCACGGAATCCCACCACTTCTGCAAGAACTTCTATGCCCATTCTCGGGTTAATAATTCTGCATAATTCACCAACTCGAGTATCGGGCCCGACTGATTCTATTGTAAGGCCTACTACTTTTGTAACCTGACCTTTGTAACAAACAAAGTCTCTGTTTTGAAGTGCTTGTTTATATTTGTCCAAATTAATTGGAGTTTTCATATTCATCCTCAATCTAATTTTTCTAAGATGGTCTTAAGTGAAAAAACTAAGTACAGCCTCCCAGTACGAAGCGAATTGACTCTTTATTCTTCAATAAATGCTGCTTCTTCTAAGGATATCTCTTCCTGGTTATTGCCTCTTAGTTCTTTAAAGATGCGCTCCACTGATTGAAGTTGGGTTTCTATACTACTATCCACAGCCCCAAGCCCAGTGTCGATGATACATTCGCCTTTCTTTAATGAGTTATCTTTAATAATTTCATAATCTCTGATACCCTTAAAACCCTCAAAAATTCTGTCACTATTTTCTACCGCGTAATCATAATCGTCCTGGCATACACGTAAGGAGACCTTGTCAGTATGAGTGCTTCCCCACAAAGCCGTTCGTATTAAGCCAATTATGACATCCTTGTTTTGAGTAAGCTCGGTACCTATAACTTTTCGTGTAGTACTAATAATAATATCAACTATGTCGTCTTCAAGTCCTGATATAGTATTCGTATAAATTGCTTCTGCTTGCTGCTTCAAATCCTCAGCTTCTTTGATTAGCTCCTGGTAATGCTGCTGAGCTAAAGATTCACCGTATTTGTAACCCTCTTCCTTTGCCCTTTGCATAGCTTCCATTGCCTGTTTTTCTACTTCATTCTTCGCAGCATTCAATATGGACTGAGCTTCTGCATTTGCCGCATTTATTATTTCTTCTGCCTTAGATGTAGCAATTTCAACAATATCATCCTCTTCTTCTTGGGCTGAGGGTTTTGCTTCTTCTACTACTTTTTGAACTTGTTTTTGCTTCACCTGGTAGGGTACTCCCATATTTACCTGGTATCTTTTCAGAACATTACTACCATATGCGCTATACAATTATTTCGTCACCCCCACCTCTTGAAATAATAATCTCACCGGCATCTTCAAGTTTTCTTATAACATTAACGATTTTTTGCTGAGCCTCTTCAACATCTTTTAGTCGTACAGGGCCCATAAATTCAATATCCTCTTTAATCATTTCAGACAAACGCTTTGACATATTGCCATATATGGCACTTTGCACCTCTTCTGTTGCGCCCTTAAGAGCAATGGCCAATTGTGAATTGTCAACTTCACGTAAAAACCTTTGAATGGAACGATTGTCGAGCTGTAATATATCTTCGAATACAAACATTCTCTTTCGTATATCTTCTGCAAGCTCGGAATCCTCGATTTCCAATGTTTCCATAATATATTTTTCTGTTCCACGATCCACAGAGTTCAATATATCTACTATTGATTCAAGACCACCTGTTGCAGTATAATCCTCGATAACCAATGAAGATAATTTCTTTTCAAGTACTCTCTCCACCTCTTTAATAATCTCAGGCGAAGTTCTATCCATCATTGCTATTCTCTTTGCAACGACTGCTTGCTTCTCCTGTGGTAATGAAGAAAGGACTTCTGCAGCCTGCGAAGGCTTCAGATATGCTAAAATGAGTGCGATTGTCTGCGGATGCTCATTTTGAATAAAGTTCAATACTTGCGATGCGTCGGTCTTTCTAATAAATTCAAAGGGTCTTACCTGCAAAGAAACTGTCAGTCTGTTAATTATCTCCATTGTTTTTTCAGTTCCAAGAGCTTTTTCAAGGATATCCTTTGCATATCCAATACCACCTTTGGCAATATAATCCTGAGCCAAACACATCTGGTAAAACTCTTCCATTACTTTGTCTTTTTCCTGCGGAGTAACACTTCGAATATTAGCTATCTCAAGTGTTAACTGTTCTATCTCATCATCTTTAAGTTGTTTGAATACCTCGGAAGACAATTCCGGTCCGAGAGCAATTAAAAGCATGGCGGCTTTCTCTTTACCAGTATAATCTCTACTATAATCACTCCTCGCCATACGTTTCACCTCAATCTATTCCCAATCATCTGAAAGCCAATTTCTAAGCAGCTGTGCAACTGCATCAGGCTTTGTCTTGATAAATTTTCCAATCTGAATTCTATACTCATCTTTCTCTTCAAATTCCAAATCAGGTAGTGTCTTGCCCTTCCTGTCAGGTACGGTATATGGAGAACCAGCTAATGCTGCTTCTGCCATCGCCACTGCCTCCTGAGAAACAACCTTCTTTTTCCTCGGAACTAAAATAATAATCATTATTACAAGAAGTGCTGCCAATATAAGGTAAAGACCATATTGTTCAACAAAACTTGACAACTTCATACTAGATTCAATTTCTGCAACTACATCGGGAACAAGCTTTTGTATACTTACAGAAATATTACTTGTGGGAATACCCATCGCATTTCCAGCATCCTGCTTAATTTGCTCAATATACTCGTTTGTGAGAGAATCCGCAGTTTCAACCCTATGCCCATACCATAATGTTATTGATGCTTTTGTCTCATCTGCAATCAAATCACCTAAAGCTTTGCTGCTCTGAATTTGTCTTTCATTGAAAATTCTCTCTTCCAGGCTCTGCTCCCGAGTATAGTTTGAATTTCCAGCTGAACCCATTTGATAGGTAGCAGTTCCTGGATTTGCATCAAGACCTGGAACCTGTCCTGCTTGACCATTTTGCATTTTTTCTTCTATTGATTCAATTACTTTTGCATAACCTTGATCTTCACTATCGGGCGCAGTGTACTGTTTTTCTGTACTGTTTAGTACATCAAAATCGAGTTTTGCACTTACAGAAACACTCATGGTGTCAAAATAAGCATTTTGAGCTATCCCTACTTTGAAATGATTGTAAACCTTTTTCTCCAATTCAAGCTCTCTGTTACGCCTCATTTCTTCCTGACTGTTAGCCATTCCCACCGTGGAATCTCTTTGAGAAATATTTAATGGATTTAGATACTCATCAACAATAGTTATATTCTCCTCTGGAATACCAATTGAAGCAGCCACTACTCTTGTAGCTGCATCTACCTGTTCTGGCGTAAGAGTACCTTTTGTTTTTAGCGATACAAAAGCAGAGCCCTTATCCTCAGATTCACTTCTATAAGCCCAATAGGTTTTCTCAGGCTTTGTGAATTGAACCGATGCATCAAGTACATTCTCAAATTTCTTCAATTTGTATACGAGATTTGTCTGTTCGAACTGTTTCCACAGCTTTTCCTTATCTTCTTCTGTCGTTGTTAGAGACAGTTTCGACCAGCTTTGATCAAAAATAACATTAGGACTAATAACGCCAACTTCACTGGCAAGATCAAACTCAATGTCCTGTTTTTGCCTACTATCGACATATATTTGGTTTGTACCTTTTTTATAATTAACTCCTTTTGAATCAAGGTGTTCAACTATAGCTTGAAGGTCATAATCATTTCCGCTTTCAAGAAGTGGTACATAAGTAGTTCTTAATACAAAAAACAGTGTTATTATTACGGCTGCAATAATCACTCCTGCTGTTAAAAACAATCTCGTTTTTTGTTCTTTTTCCAGTTCTTCCCAAAACTTTTTTATTTTATCCCATATCTGTGTTAACCCATCCGGCATTATCTCTACCTCCAGAACGGTTTTTTCTTTAGTTCAAACAAATATATTTACTAAGTAATTAAACTTGCATTCTCATTATTTCATTATAAGCATCAAGAACTTTATCCCTTATTGCTATCATTAGTTCGAAAGCAATGGAAGCCTTCTCAGCAGCTATCAAAACCGAATGTATATTATCGGTTTTACCCGAAATAAAGTCAGCAGTTAGCGCATCGGATTGCTTTTCCAATTCACTTACTTTATTGATCTCCCCCATAAGAACATCTTTGAAGCTGACTGCTTCTTTATTGTTATTGTCCGTACTATGTATTGAAATACTCTCGATTGCTGGAGATATAGCTTTAACATTCATTTCTTTCATCCCCTCTTATCTTTAGAAGCTCGTAAATATATGGTAAACAGATTATATGTTATTTGCCTATCTCTAGAGCTTTTGTAGCCATGGACTTTGTAGTATTAATTGCAGTAACATTTGCTTCATATGCTCTTGTAGCTGATATCATATTCACCATCTCAGTTACTACATCAACATTTGGCATTTGGACAATACCATTTTCATCCGCATCGGGATGCCCGGGATCATATACACTTTTAAAAGGAGTTTGATCCTCAACAATTGCTGCTACTCGCACTCCACCGTTGTTAATTATCCTCTGGCTTGCTTCTGATAAATAATTGGAAAATGGGATATTCCCGTTTCGCGCTTCGAATACAACAGTTTTACGTTGATAGGGTGTTTCTTCCTCAGTTCTGGTGGTGTTAGCATTCGCAATGTTCTCTGAAATGGTATCCATTCGTAGTCTTTGTGCTGTTAACGCAGATGCACTGGACTGTAAAGCACTAAAAAAACCCATTTATACTATCCCCCCTTGATAATTGACCTAATTTTGTTAAATTGACCACTTACACGCTGAATAAGAGTGTAGTACTTCAGTGTATTTTCTGCCATTATAGCCATTTCTCTTTCAATATCGACATTATTTCCATCAATACGATAACTGTAATCGCGATCCTCTGTAACAACATTAATCTCACCGTTGTTGAGTTTTGATTTAACGTTAATATGGCTATTTTCTAATTCTGAAACTAAATACTCCTTAAATAGTACATCCTTCCTTTTGTACCCAGGGGTGTCGACATTGGCGATATTGTCTGCTATGACCTCATTCCGTAGCCAACTTGCATCAAGTGATTTTTCAATCTGCTCACTCGGAAAAATTAACTTAGTTAACAAATTATCACCTCTTAAGAATAAATATTCTCTTTCCCTCATGTCAACAGTTTTAAATGGATAATATACAACCTAATATTATCATAATGATTTTTAAATTACAACAAAAGTAAATGAAGAAACTGTCGAGTTAATTCAGTTTTTCTTTTATTTAGGAGAATAATACTTTAATTAGTTGAGAAAATAAAAAGAAAGTCAAATTTGCACTAATTCATGATAAGACATTGAAAAATAGTTGATAAAAAAGTAGAAAAAAGTAAACCAATTACACCATATCTTTCTACTCATATAAAATGGTCTTTCAGACATAATAGGTAGTAAGGAGGTGAATAAGATGGCAAACAACAATAATAGTAACAGTAAAACTGCTTTTGACAACATGAAATATGAAATTGCAAACCAACTGGGTATTAACCTAAAACAAGGTTACAATGGTGACTTAACCTCAAGAGAAGCTGGAACAATCGGTGGTAATATAGTTAAAAAGGTTTTCCAGAGTTACACAGGTAATCAGTATCCTCAATACGATACAAATAACAACAAATAATTAGATTATAACTAACTTAGGTTGACAGTTTAAAAAGATAAAGTTAATAAAGATAGCAGGATCCTATTAAGGTTCCTGCTGTTTCTTTTCCTTAGATGTGGCACAATTTACGCTGCCACCCGAACTATTTTTGTTAATTTCCTTGTTATGCTCATCTTCTTGATGTTTTTTAGGTAATAGGGGTGTTATTTTTTCTATTATACTTGGTATGAAATCCATTATCCTATCGAGTGTTGTGTTATGTTCCACTGGTAGAAGCCTAATAGTATTGTTTTTCGCAACTACCAAAAAGGCTACCGGGTGTATTGTAACTCCAGCACCGCTACCTCCTGCAAAAGGAAAATCACTTTCTTCTGAGGATGATTTTAAATCCTTTTGACTTTGAAAATCACCTCCCCCTGCAGCAAAACCAAAAGCTACCCGTGAAACAGGTACAATAATCGTGTCGTCTACAGTTTGGACTGCGTCACCTACAATAGTATTCACATCCACCATATCCCTAATACTTTCCATGGCGGTTTTCATTAATTCTTCTATAGGATGAGTTCCCATCCTATCACCTCCGTTTCATCCTTTGTTTATCCTTTACTATTTTGTGTAAAACTATTCAGATTTTCTCTTGATTTTCTTTTTGTCTATGGAATATTTTATTAGAACAAATATTGCCTGAATTATTACAACTCGTAGAATGCCATGAAACACCAATTCATTCGTGTTATTCTTAAAATCAGGATAGAATTTAAAGCTTTGATGTTCTAAACTGAAGTTTGCAGAAAGGTAAATAATTAAAAATTGCCACAAAATAATCAATGTGCCATAAAGAATTGCATCCAATGCCGCATCTTCAAGAGAGAAGGAACCTGATATTGATAATTCTTCTATATGGAATATTTTACCACGATTCTTCTTCAGTATTGCATATATTATGTCTATTACTCGCTCATGTATTGCCTTACTCTCTTTATCACTTGTTTTCCACTTCTTTTTCCTTCCTTCAGTACTTTTTTCAGACTTTTTCGTTTTTTTCTGTCCGCTTTTCACTTCAACCACTTTAACATACTTAAATAGGGTGGCTTTTACTGTGTAAGTTATGCCGGATTTTTTCGCAATTACTTCAAGTGAGATTCTAAAGCTTAGCAAAAGAATTAGAAAAAGAAATGAAAGGAAAATAAAAATAACCGGCAGATGCATTTTCTTCACCTCACGGTTATTTTATCCAATAACTAGTAATTATATACAATTAGCACTTCTGACAGAAATGCAGTCAATCAATCAACGGGTATATCGTTCATTACCATTTTTATCTCATTCATGCCCAACTGAGGTAGATCACCAATGGAGCTAAAACCAAATACTCTAAGAAACTCTTCGGTTGTTCCATAAAGTTTAGGGCGACCCGGGGCATCTTGTCGACCAATCTCATAAACTAAATTCTTTTCTGCTAGAGTAGAAATAACATTGTCAGAGTTTACACCACGAATTTGTTCAATATAAGCCCTTGTTACCGGCTGATGATAGGCTATTATAGATAACACCTCGTAAGCTGCTTGGGACAAACCCTGCTTTTTTCTACTAACCCCCAAACCGGCTATATGCTCTTCATATTCGGGTTTAGTACATAATTGGTAATTTGAACCTAATTGTCTGAGCATAATACCCCGAGGTGAGTTTTTGTATTTCATTTCCATACCAGATAGTATACTAATCGTTGTCTTTTTATCCTGATTTATTATTTCAGAAAGCTTATCAATAGAAACAGAATCTCCAGCTGCAAATAAAACGGCTTCTATTGCACTTTCAATATCTCTTAGATCATCCATATGTAAATTTATCCTTTCTTAATTTCTCTTAGGTTTTATGTAGATTTCTCCAAATTCTACTTCCTGCTTGATTGTGGCTCTACCTAACTTGGCTACTTCCAATGTAGCAAGAAAACCCGTCGCCACTTCAACACGGGACATCTTCCTTAAATTGTATACCTGAGAAAAGCACAACTTTATTCCCTTTTTTAATTTCGTTAATAGCTCACGAACTTTTAGTTTTAATGATACCTTCTCCTGTGCTAATATTCTATTCATTTTATCCGAAACATCATTTTGCCTATCATGATAATCCTGCTTGCATTTCAAATAGCATTCTTTTAACAGACTAGGAGTTACATCGAGTATTACTTCAAAAGCAGACTCTGGTAGCGCTTCAGGTAGTTTGTAATACACTTTATTCCATGTTTTTTCCCTTTCTTGTAACATTCCTGCTAATTCTTTTGCTTTTTTATATTCAACTAATTTCATGATTAATTCTTCACGCGGGTCTACCTCATCCTGGTCCACTTCCTTTTTTGATGGCAAAAGGAGTTTGGATTTAATATGCAAAAGCGTGGACGCCATGACAAGAAATTCGCTTGCAATATCTAGATCCATTTCCTGCATTGCGAAAAGATAGTCCATATACTGATCTGTTATTTCAAAGATAGGAATATCATAAATATCTATCTGATTTTTTTCAATCAAATAAAAAAGCAGATCGAAAGGACCTTCAAAATTATCCAGTTTAATAGTACATGCGTTATGTAGTGAACTTGCAAGCTCATTTTGCATAGTGGACACCTCTTATAAAAAAATTCCAACAATTCGCTCTGCGAACCAGATCATACTATTGGCAATGGGTCGGGTTAAAAAAGATAATACACCTGATAATACTGTTGGAAAAACCATCACGATTATTAGAAAAACTATACCTATGATTCTTTCACTTTGCATATATCGAAAATATGCCTCGGTAGGTAGAATACCTGACAAAATCTTAGAACCATCCAATGGAGGAACGGGTAACAAATTAAATACAGCCAAGTTAATATTAACAGAAAAAAACAACACCAGAAAATTCATAAAGTAAATGACAAAAGTGTCTCCTGCGATTATGTTAGCATACGAAACATAATAAGTTATTTCAAATAATATAACACCAATAAAAGCCATAAATAAATTCGAAAGCGGACCTCCAATGCTTACAAGTATAGTACCTTTTTTTGGATCTCTAAAATATGAAGGATTAATGGGAACGGGTTTTGCCCAGCCAATCCTTGCTATAATCATCATTATCGTGCCTACTGGATCAAGATGCCTGAATGGGTTTAAAGAAAGCCTTCCTTCATTTTTCGCTGTCGGATCTCCAAGCCTATAAGCTACATATCCATGTGAATATTCATGAATTGTTAATGAAATCAATAACACAGGAATCATTAACAAATAGTCTTCTAAATTTCCTCTAAACATTTTGTTCTCCTTTTATAGTGCATTTTGCGACGTTACATATTTTGAGTATCGCTGTAGCCTTTAGTAATGAGCATTTGCTCAAAATACATAATCAATTAATGGAAATTCATTTTACAACTTTTAATATGAATTCTATTACTGGTTCGGCAAATATTAAAACACCTACTGCTACAGCAACTGCTGCTGATATTAGTACAGCACCAGCTAAAAGATCCTTCACCTTTTTTGCCTCATCAGAATACTCTTTTGTAATCATGTCAACTAAAGTTTCTCCTGCAGTATTTATTAACTCGCATACAAACACAAAGCCTATTACACAAAATAAAACTACCCACTTTACTACAGGCAAACGCAATAATAGCCCACATAAAACGACTAAAACCATTGCTAAACAATGTATTCTGAAGTTTTTTTCACCGATAAAAGCCGCCTTAAGGCCTTGAGCAGCATATTTGAAACTATCTCTTAATCTCTTGCTTTTCACAAGTATCTCCATTCAAATTTTATATATAAATACAAAACACTATGCTATAGAGGCCTATTTCATAAACTAGAAAAACATACAAACATTTACCGGGGTAGCTCCATTAACGAAAGAATGTTTTCCTGTTTTTTTACCATAGTTTCTTCGTCTTCAGGTGTTTCATGGTCATATCCTAACAGATGAAGCAAACCATGAATTGCCAAGAAAGCGATTTCTCTATTAACAGAATGCTCGTACATTTGTGCCTGCTCTATTGCTTTAGGAACAGAAATGACTATATCCCCAAGAAATAGCATTCCCTGATCCATGTCGTATTCTTCTGGCTGGGTAATAAATCTGCCATTTTCCATATCAAGCATGGGAAATGATATAACATCAGTAATATTATTTATTTTTCTATGTTCAAAATTTATGCTGCGAATTTCTTCGTTCTCCACTAGAAGTATTGAAACCAATGTATCATAATTAATATCCTCATTGCTTAATACCGTCTCCATCGCTGTGGTCAGTAGTTTCTTCAAAGGTTTCAAGGGAAGATATCTCTTCTTCAACTTGTTTTGGATTACTATTTTCATTTTCAGTCTCCTTTTTATCTTCGATAAGCGTACTATAGTTATCCAATTCGCTTAACTTAGTCTTTTTCTCAAGTTCAGGATATTCAGTCCTTTCATGGAAAAAGCCGCTGAAAACCGTCAAGAATGCATTTGCAATTTCATTCATATCTTTTAGTGTCAACTCGCAATTATCCAGTTGGCCATCATCCAGTTTATCCTTAATTATTTTTCTGATCAAGCCCTCAATTTTCCCTTTTGTTCTCTCCTGCATGGAGCGAACAGCTGCCTCAACAGAGTCGGCAAGAAGGACAACTGCAGCCTCCTTCGTTTGTGGCTTTGGTCCCTCATAGCGAAAATCCCCTTCTTTTACGCCCTCCCCTTTTTCACCCTGCTTTGCTTTATGATAGAAAAAGGCAACCAGCGTAGAACCATGGTGCTGTATAATTATATCCCGGATGGCTCTTGGCAACTTGTACTTTAACGCAAGCTGTTCACCATCTTTAGCATGAGATGTTATTACAAGCGTGCTTAAATTTGGTGTTAGTCTATCATGAGGATTCCCCGACATTTGATTTTCCTTGAAAAAATTAGGTCTTTTCAATTTACCAATATCATGGAAGTATGCACCTACTCTTGCAAGTAATGCATTACCACCTATTTGTCTTACGGCGACCTCTGCAAGATTACCAACCATTAAACTATGATGATATGTTCCCGGAGCCTCCATCAATAAACGTTTTAGCAAGGGATGGTTGGGGTCTGCCAATTCGAGCAGTTTCAAAGGTGTTATCATATTAAATATGCTTTCGAGAAACGGGAGCAACCCAATAGCAATTATAACAGATAGAATACCGTTCAAAAACGAAAGACCACCTTCATAAAGAATGGACAACCATTCTTTTTTCTCAATTATTCCCACACAAGCCACTATAAAAATATTAACAACACCTATAGCAATACCTGCTAACGATATCCTTCTCCTTTGGCTTGCATTAGTTGATAGAAAAGAGGCAATTGTGCCACTTATAACAAACATTAATATGAAAGTGGGATTATCCCGGAAAAGTAGTGATACTGCTATCGTAGTAATTAAATTTACAACAACAGCAACTTGTGTGTTTAAAAATACAGCAATTAACACTGGAGCTATAAAGCCCAGTGTTACATATGGGGCATATTCTGGTACTACTTCTTTTGCCAAAGTTGCTAAAAATACAGTTACAACTATAATTACCGAAACAAGAAATAGTTCATTTTTATTCGTGTATGTCTTTTTTGAAAATTGTTTTATGAAAAATGCTAATATTACCCATAATGATAGGAGTATTAAGAATACCGCTGTTAAAAAAAGATAGTCTGGACCGCTTTGTTCGTCCAATAATCCCAGCCTTCTCATAACATCAAGTTTATCTGCTGTAACAATATCTTCTTTACGGATGAACCGTTCATTTTTAAAAATCATCACGGGATTTTCGAGCTTATAGGATTCAATATAATCATTTCTTTGATTTTCTGTTTCCTGCTCATCCACTCTACTATTAGGAACCAGTACACCTGAAAGGATATGTTTCGCGACTTGTTGCATTTCAGTAGCATCAATGTTCTCTTCCATTATTGTATTATATTCTGCTAAAACATCAGAAAGATTTTCCTTCGTTATTGATGTTGTAGGTAATCGTGGTATTATTCGTCTTACTAGTAATTCTTTAAGCCCATTTATTTCTGACTGTATATCACGTCCGAATAAATAAAGTTTAAGTTCTTCAGTCATACTATCAATAATTGTATTATTATAAGTTTTATCTTCTTTCAAAAGTTCTAATAAATCTGCCTCTGGGTCAGCTTCCAACATGGGGATAATTTTTGTACGCAAAGCATCTAATGTATCGAAAAACTCATAGATTTTTCCCACCATTTGCGAATTAGCCATTTGTAATTCTTTAATAACAGGTGGAATCTCTTTTACGCTTTCAAGTGCAAGCTCTTGGGTTTTCATGGTGTTTTCAATGTCTCTAGGCGCACGTATGTCAACGCCCGAAGCTAATCCTAGAGTGAGCTTATATTTTTTAGGAGCCGCGCCACTTGAGATCATAATAAAAACTAATATGAGAGAGAAGAACCATAATAACATACGCTGAAAGTTGTCGTTTTTTATGACTTGTCCAATCCTTTTATAGAATTTTCTATCCTTGCTTTTCTTCGCAGACACATTATCCCCTACCTTTCGTAAAAACTCAATCACCTATTATTAATTTTTAACGACGTCTCTTTTATCTCTTAGGCTCGCTCTTCTTTCCTTGCTTTCTTTTTTCATACTGCTCATAGGCTTTAATAATACGTTGTACCAATTCGTGTCGTATAACATCCCTACTATTCAAGTATACAAATGCAATACCTTCAACACCTGTTAGTACCTTTTGTATTTCAACAAGCCCTGACCTTTTTTCTCCTGGAAGATCTATCTGTGTAATATCCCCAGTAACGATAACCTTTGAGCCAGCGCCTATTCTGGTCAAAAACATCTTCATCTGTTCAGGTGTTGTGTTTTGAGCCTCATCAAGAATAATAAAAGAATCATCGAGGGTACGGCCGCGCATATATGCTAAAGGTGCCACCTCAATAATTCCTTTTTCCATGCTTGTCATATATGTTTCTTGACCCATAATGTGATAAAGGGCGTCATAAAGAGGTCTAAGATAAGGATCTACCTTGTTTTGCAAATCACCTGGTAAAAAGCCCAGTCTTTCTCCAGCTTCTACTGCAGGACGTGTTATTACTATTCTACTTACTGCTTTTTCACGAAATGCTTTCACTGCCATGGCTACAGCAAGAAAGGTCTTACCAGTACCTGCAGGTCCTATGCAGAAGACAATATTATTTTTTTTAATTGCTTCTACGTATTTTTTTTGACCATATGTCTTTGATTTAATGGGTTTACCTCTTGCTGTAATGCAAACAAGTCCTAAAGGTGAGCTGTCATCCTCTTCAACATCTTCTTCAATTACAGAAAGGAGATAGTTTACATTTTGAGTGGTAATTGTCTCACCCTGTTTTATAATCTCTAATAGTCTATATATTACTTCCAACGCTTTATCAACTTTTGATTCGACGCCGGATATTTTTACCTCATTTTCTCTNTTTGTAACCTTTACGTTTAGAGCATTTTCAATAAGTCTTATATTTTTATCATACTGTCCAAACAAGTTCATTTCAGTTTCAATATCTGGTATATCAATATTTTTTTCAACGACTGCCTCCATTAATTCCCTCCAATTTCCTGTTGCGCTGCAATATCTTCAGTACATTCGACTGTTATAGAAATATATTCTTTTTCATCTTCTGCAAAGAACTGCAACTGTCGTTCTACTATTTCAGCATCTTTGGGAACAACTTGTTGAATTTCCTCAACTGCCATATTTTCTGCAATTTCCCTTGCCTGCTGTTGATCAAGCACCTGTTCTTCTTCTTCCAATTCGTAATACTTTTCGACGACAATACCAAAAGGAAGTTTGAATTTGTTCCCTATTACCGGAGCTTTATCAATAATATTTGATTCATATAGCTCGAACGGGTTTTTCCCGGAAGGGAGCCTTACTTTCAAATCAAGAAAGTAAATACTATACTTATTCCATTCCAACCCCGTTCTCATTCTGTTTACTTTAATTTTAGGAACTTCTTTTTTTATCTCATACCAGGTACGCGCCACTACTTCTCCTATTGCATGTACCTGTTTCGAGCCAAATTCAGGATATTTACTTTCCAATATGCCAGTAATCAACACTTGACCTCTTCTAACAGTATCTCCTTCTTTCACCAATGCCAATCCATTTTTAGCAATAATCGAAACAATTATCCCATCATTTTTTGCAACCACATTACAGGGTTGATCCAATGGAATAATCATAGGTGTTTCAACACCTTCTTTTACCGAAATAAGAAGCCTTGTTCCTTTAATCTCAACACCCACCCAAGATAGTTGCCTGTTTTTTAGCATTAACATATCTGCCAAAAATTTAGGATCTATTGCTCTTTTTGACGCCCCTCTGTATATTCCATATTCGCTCATTTGCTCTATTAACTTATCGGCTTTTACATGATAATTTCCGGTAATATCAATAGACCAAATAATAGATGTCATAAAATATATCAATACTGCAAATACAATAAGACCTAAAACAAAGCCTTTTCTTTTTTTGTATTTCCCAAAAAGGAAAGGGAAACCTTTTTTTTCTAAAATCCGCATCCTACATCGGGATTTTCTGGCAGCAGTACGGGCATTCTTAAAGCCGCGGATGCTCATTTTCATACGGACTGAATTCCGCTCCACTCTCTCCATATCCCAAAGTAAAATCTGTCTTCGGGTACAGATATTAATAAACTTTTCGACAGACTGTCCGTTTACAATTATAATAACATACCCTTTTAAATAATGCCATAATCTAATAAGGAACATACAACCTCCAAAAACGTGTACTTACAGTTCACAGTTACAAGATATATATAGCAGTGCAATATTAGGAAACACCAATATACAAATAGAGTGAACAGTAACTTGTACTTTATTAAACTACATAATCAATATTATCTATGTCACCAATGATTACTATATCTTCATTTGTAATCTCACGAATTTTCATGTTCTTGCCGGTAATTGTTATTACTCCATAGTTTGAATTGATTCTCACAATTTCATTTGTGAATTCAATAATGCCGCGGTAGTTCTCAACGAAAACCTCTTTTCTTCCTACTGTAGTAATTTTGGGACGATCAGACACCACTTCTTCTGGTATCTCAAGAATCTTGGCTACTTTTTCTTTAACTGTTGTAGACTCCTTTTTTCTCTTATTAGACTTACTGTGTCTTCTTTTTCTCATTGGCCATCCCCCCGTGCGAAATCTATTAGATCAAACACATTTCCAAACTCATATCCTTTCTTTCTTGTGTCTGTGATAATGCGATCAAGGGCCTGAGCATTATCACTGGATACAGCGTGTAGCAATATAATCGCACCATTGTGAAGGTTTGGCATCACTTTATTATAAGCATTTTCCCAACCTTTCTGGTTGTTTCTATCCCAATCATTATAAGCAAGGCTCCAGAATACATTAATATATCCCATTTGAGAAGTAACTTTGAGTGAGTGTTCGCTATACTCACCTTTTGGAGGCCTTAGGAAAACCATATGTTTTTTGAATTTTTCATAGAAAACACTGTCCAACTCTGTAACTTCTTTCTGCATTTTCTCGTCACTTAGCGTAGGGAGACTATAATGACCTACAGTATGATTTCCCACTGCATGCCCTTCTTCCACCATTCTGCGAACCAAATCCTCGTGCTGATTTAGATATGGTCCAGTAATAAAAAAGATGGCATTGACATTATGTTCTTTTAAACAATCCAGTATATCGGGTGTAAACCCTGCTTCATATCCTTCATCGAAAGTAAGGTATATTACGGGGCTATCAGTATCAGCAACATAAATGCTGTTATACTTTTTTAAAAGCTCTGGAGCCCCTGGATCTGCCTTGGGTGTTTTATTGTCCTTCACACGAACAAGCCCCCACCCTCTAATGGTATTTACAGAATTTGCAGTCTGATACGTATGTGATGCGGGTGAAGAGTATGTATCACTTAATGTGGTTATTTCATTCTCAAAATCGAGGTCATTGAAACTAAGTTCAAATAGTGTTTTATCCTTTCCATCTCCTAATTTATGTCGTGTGGAGATCAATGCATCATAGGTAATTAATGATACTAATATCATAAGTATGATCAATGCTATGCCTAATTTTCTTTTCATATCTTTTACCAACAAAAAAAGAGCATTTCTTAAGCACATCTACTACTTAAGATTTGAATGGATTTTGTAGTATACACATTATCCTTTCAACTGCTCTTGATATTCCTAGTATTATATATATAGTCAATTCATAAAAAAAATTACAAGCTTAATAAAGGCTTTTGTGTTACATCACAAAATGCCACAATAAAGGTTTTTCTCTATGCACTCTTCAACGGGAATTTGAATGACAACGCATTAATGTACGGGTTCTAAAAGATCATAACGCAAAACCGTTCCGTCATCACGTACTGCTGGTATGATAACATTCTCATCTTGTTTAATATCCACTTTTATATCATAGTATTTCAAAGTATCCACAACACCAGCCATAATGGTAAGCGAATTTTCCAGCTTCTCGGGATCGGCAATAGCCTTTATTATATATGGTGGCAATAGTTTTCTACCATTTACCATCATATAGCTACCCGCCCTTCTAACTTCGGTTGTAGCTATAATTCTTTCATCATTTACTGCAAGTGCCTGCACGTCAGTTGCCTTTAACTCATTCAAGACAGTAAGAATATGGCTGTCATCAACTGGAGACAGTCCCATGCTGTCGATGGTTACAATTATGCCAGCACCTTTTACGGTTTTAAGACCTGCGAGAATTTCTAATTCCTCGATGTCCTTTCTCAACTCTTGTATTGTCTCATTTTCACTATTTGTACCAGTACGAAGGTTTTCAAGGTCTTTTTGTAAATCATCTATTCTTTTTTGGAGCTGCTCGTTGTTTTCCTGTTCACGTAAAAGGTCGGTAATCAAATCATTTACTCTTTGCTGCTCATAAACAGCAACAGTGTTGTTAATCTTCACACTCCTGTATTGTACAGATAAAATAATACCTAACAATAAACAAACAACTGTTATAGCAGCATCTCTAAATAATTTCATTTTTCAACTACCTCCAAACCGGATATCATGCTTTCGGTATTTTTGTATGCTCTGTATCTTGGTATGACTATGTCCGATTCCTTCCTAATGCTCACTTGTATATCATATATTCTCATAATAGTTACAACCTCACTTTGTTCAAGTGCATTAAATAATTCATCTGGATCGCCTATGGCTTTTACAACATAGGGCACAGGATATCTGTTACGATTGATTAGTATGGTCGGTCCTGCGCATAATTGCTTACTGGTAGCTATTATGCGTTCATCATTTATTGCAAAGGCTTGCGCGCCAGCAGCTCTTAACTCATTCAAAATGTTGATAATGTCAGAATCATGAATGATTAATTGACTCGGATCCATTTCATTCCTTGCAGGTGCATCATCTAAGGTAATAATTACACCACTACCTTCAACATCTGTAAATCCATTAATTGTCTGTAGAAGATGTCTTTTATTCAAAAGCTCATTTATCATTGGGTTACCTTCATTACTAATCTGCCTCATTATTTCAGCTTCTCTTTCTTCAAGCTTATGCAGCTCTTCCTGCAACCTTAATCCTTCATTTTTCTCATGCTCAAGTTCGGCAGACAAAGACTGGACAGAAGTTTGCCCAACAACATTTTGCTGTTTAGCCAATAAGATGGTTCTAGATTGCATTGCTAAAACCATTCCTAATAGTACGAATGTTACAAATAAAATACCCTTTAATTCACGCACTATTACCTGCCTCCCTTTCAAAAATTGATTATCTACAACTAATACAACTTGTACTTTACTAACTAAAAACGAGAAAGTACATATAAGATTTGTGCTATTGAGATAAGTTATAATGCCATAATTATATTGTAAAGATCTTTTGAGCAATATACAATACCTTTCCCAAGGCATTTACGATATAACCAAATAACGAAAATTAGATTACTGAACAAGACCAACAAAATTGGGATGTTTAACAGAATCGCTTAATTAAGCCATTGGTTTGAGTTTTGACAAGTCATATGCGAATATTACTTGAGAATTTTTCCCATAAAATTAGTGGTAAATTAGCTTAGGTTTACAGTTCGTAAATAAAAAATTAAAGAAAATCGGCCTTATATTATGGCTTCTATTTTTAGGTTTTTTCTGACCATTAAATCAATATACTCATCACCAATTTTCAGAACTGGTTTTCCATACTGCATATAGTTTATGTAAACAACCTCTGCAATTCTACCATCATTCAATTTCACTACACTACCAGTATAATAATGGCTAATGTTTGAGAGGAAAGTGTTGAGTACAACGGGATCAAGATATCCAAAACAACTGTTTTGCATCATATCAAAAACCTTAAAAGGTGTTTGCTTGGGCTTATATACTCTATTAGCTGTCATAGCATCGTATGTATCAGCAACTGCAACAATTTTTGCAAACAATGGGATCTGGTCTCTATTAAGACCTCTTGGATAACCTGAACCATCCTCCCTTTCATGATGGTATAAAATGGCTTCAAGTATTCTGTTATCAAATCTATTCAATCTCTTAGTTAAGTAATATCCATATTGTGAATGTTTCTTTACCTTTTCATATTCATTTTCAGTGAGTTTTGCGGGCTTCATAATAATAGAACCTGGTATAAGGCTTTTACCTACATCGTGCAATAATCCAGCCTGTACAAGCATATGGATGTCAATAGGTTCAAGCTGTAGCCATTTTCCTATTAGCATTGCAAGCATAGAAACATTAATACAATGATAGTATGTATACTCATCCACATTGCGAATTTGCGTAATACAATTGATGATGTCCATATTTTGTTCATTTCTTGCATATACTGAATTGGCTATATCTAATACCTTTTCTATGCTCCCTGTTTCTCCTTCCGATAAATCGAGCAACAGAGTTTTAATATCGCTTTTGTCTTTCTCATATGACTGAAGAAAACTATCATCAGGAGCCTGCCCGGGTAGCTTTTGCTCGCTGATTTTTGCATCCATCGATTCGTCTGTTTCTTGCTCATAAACGTACAGGTAATCTATACCAATATTCTCGAGCTGCATTAGGGTTAGCCTATTTAAAACCGTGTTTTCCCAAACAACTACAGCCCCATAATCATTATATACTGTTTCAGCAATAATCATTTTAGGCTTACAATCTTTAATACTTACCATTATCTTCTTAGCCAATATACTGCCTCCTCGAAATCTAAAAATGAAAAAACGCATAGTATTAATTGGCTATTTCGATGTGAGATATTTCAAACTATTTAAATGCTGGGTGCAAAACAGATGCATCATTTGAAATAAGTGTGAACCAGAATACTATATAGGTAATTCTTATTAAGGTTACATCGAAAAAGCCCATATATTATTACTATCGGCTAAAAATTGTATAATTCAAACAATTTATAGTTTTCGATTATTTCTATTACGTCTTGAATTGAGCTCAAGTTGAAGCTTTTAAGAATTTTCTTAATTTTTGAAAACTTCTCATGTCCTTCATCATTAAAGTTATCCAAAATAGAACTGTCATTGCGTAATAGTTTTAACAGCTCAAATTCATCCTTAGACAGGTGAGATACTGCATGCAAGGTATAAATTAAGCTTAAACCAGCTCCATTGTTATCCAATGTCCCATTTCCATGTTTATTATCCATGGTTTTATCCTCTCACTTTTTTCTATAATTTCCGTTAGTTTTAATCATCACCATTTTGGTGCTGATTATTCACTAAATATAATTGTACAAAATGTACAATTATATTATATAAAATGACAGGACTTTTAGGCAATGTAATATGTATATATATTATTTTTGGTTAAATGGTGAAATGTGCACAAATGCCAATGAAAAAATCATTATTTTTCACCCTCATTGAGCAATCGCAAAAACTGGTCTTCAGTTATTATACTTATTCCTAGCTCTTTAGCTTTTTTGTTCTTTGAGGATTGAGATGATATATCGTTATTTATCAAGTAATTCGTATTAGCTGTTACAGAACTTGTCACTTTCCCTCCCCTCATTTCAATAGCCTCTTTTAACTCGGTACGGTTTTTAAAATGCTTCACCGAACCTGTAACTACAAAACGCATATTTTCAAATATCAAGTCTACACTTGTTTCTTCTTTTTTTAGCTCTATTTCGCTAAGAATCTCTTTAATTCTGTTTATATTTTCCTCATTACTGAAAAAAAGCACATATTCTTTTGCCATTATATCTCCAATACCATTTATAGTAATGAGTTCATCATATGTAGCGTTCTCAATAAGAGTCCAATCATGTTTGAAATTACTACAAATAAGTTTTGCAGTTGATAGTCCAATGTTTGGTATACCTAAACTATAAAGCAAACGAACTGTATTTGTTTCTCTTGCCTTGTTAATTGAATTTATTAAATTGTTATATGATTTTTCTCCAAAACCTTCTAATTGAACAATTTCTTCTTTAAATCTTTCAATACGAAATATATCCACATAATCCTTAATAAAGCCCTGTAATATGAATTTTTCTATAGTAGCTTCTGATAGTCCGTCAATCCCCATGGCATCCCTACTTACAAAATGAGTAAGTGATTTAATTTGCTTTGCAGGGCACTTATTATTCATACAGTAAAGGAACTTTATATCACTTTCCTGCTGGATCCTTGTTTGCTCGCCACACACAGGACAATTTTTAGGGATTTCCACATTCCCACTTTGTGTGTTGTTATGAGATATTTGTGGAATAATCATATTTGCCTTATAGACACCAATTTCATCTCCAATTCCAAGTTTCAAAGATTCCATAACACTTATATTGTGAACACTTGCCCTTTTTACCGTTGTTCCCTCAAGTTCTACAGGTTCAAAAATGGCAATGGGATTGATAAGGCCTGTTCTAGATGCACTCCATTCTATCTCTATCAATCTGGTTTCTTTTACCTCATCTTGCCACTTAAATGCAATTGAGTCCCTTGGAAACTTTGCCGTCGTTCCCAGAGAGCGCCCATATTCAATATCATCAAATGCTAATACAAGACCATCCGCAGGAAAATCGTTATATGCGATTTTGTCCGAAAAATCATGAATACTCTGCACTAAATTGGAAGCATCAACCACCTTAAAATCCGTCACATCAAACCCTAGCCCTTTAAGCCAATTTAACTGTTTAGATCTAAAGTTTTCGGCGACTTGACTTTCCATAGATATAATACTGAACGCAATAAAATGAACATTTCTTTCAGCAGTGATTTTGTTGTTTAGTTGCCTTACTGTACCACTACATAAATTTCTTGGATTTTTATATTTTGCATCAACATTCTCGATTCTACTGTTAATTTTTTCAAAATCAGAGTAGCGAATAACAGCTTCGCCTCTTAATACTAAAGTGCCCTCGTATGTAATTTTCAATGGTAAGTTCTTAAATACTCTGGCATTGTTGGTAATAACCTCTCCTACTTCACCATTTCCACGTGTTACAGCCTTAACAAGCACTCCGCCCTCATATGTAAGCACTATAGTAAGTCCATCCATTTTCCACGAGAGTATTCCTTTTTTATTACCAATCCATTCTTTTAATGCATTTATGTCTTTTGTTTTATCCAAAGAAAGCATGGGTTGTTCATGAGCCTCTTTAGGCAAGCTGCTAATAAGCTCATACCCTACATTTACTGTAGGACTATTTGAAAGAATAATGCCTGTTTGGTTTTCTAAATCAAGCAATTGATCATACAATTGATCATACTCAAAATTCGACATTATCTCCCTATTTTCTTGATAATATGCCCTAGATGCTTTATCAAGCTTATTTACCAGCTCTTTCATTTGTTTGATCTTTTCATCCATGACTTTTCTCCTAAAAACATACCCGCTTTACTGCGGTAACTCATCAGACAGTATTTTGTATATACCATCTTCCTTATAAGCACCCATCGTATCTAAAATACTCATTGTCCCATTATATATACCTTGAACCATATCTTCTCTAAATTCGTCGGTTAATAATCTTTCAAAATCAGCTTTGTTTGTAATATATGCAGTCTCTATAAGCAATGCTGGCATTTCAGATAACCTGAGCACTCCATAATCTTGTGCAGATATTCCATTGAACTGGGTGTCGGTTACTGCGTCAATTTCCTCACCCATAATTTTAGCAAACTGCTTACTGGTAAACTCACCATGGGTTTTACCGTAATGATAGATTTCAGTTCCTTTATAGATATCCCAATTTTTTTGTTTTGTATCAAATGCATTTACATGAATGCTAACAAAAAAAGTTGCCTTTGCTTCATTTGCAAGTCTTGGTCTTGCCCATATATCTTCATCCACGTAGTAGTGTAGTTCTTTATCTTCTTCACGAGTCATTACCACTTGGATTCCAGTATCCTCAAGCTTCTTTTTTAATCTAAAGCTCATATCCAATACTATATCTTTTTCATATACAGTAGTATCATATGGTGATACTGTTCCAGGGTCCCGTCCGCCATGACCTGGATCTATGCACACAATTACATCATTCAAAACCTTACTTGGTGGTAATGGAGTTGGTGCTGGTGTTGGTATGGGAGTAGGTGTGGGCATGGGAGTAGGTGTTGGTGTTGGTGCTGGTGTAGGGGACGGAGTTGGAGCAATTGCAGACATTACTGCTCCTACAGGATGAAAATCCCCTCCTATAAGTAAGTATAAAGCTATAAGGCATAAACAAGCAACAAGAAGGATCGTAAAAAGTCTTTTAGGGCGTTTTAAGCGAAATTTTTTGTTGTTTGTTTTTCCATACAGATAACTGGGTTTATCATTACCCCCATTATCGAAGTTTATCTTCTCCATTTTGAACCTCCATTGTTACAATATGTTCTCCTCAGGTGTACCAATATAATTATACTAAAATATCATACTACAAAAAATAATTTTGAGAAAGTACTATTTTCAAGGCAACTAATTATCATTACCTACTGCAAGTACCTATCTATATCATTAAAACCAATATTCTTATGGAGTGCAAGATTTATGCCGTTTGCAACAACTTTTGAAACTCGTTCTATCACTTCGTCCATTTCCTTTGGTGTTACAATCAGATTGCCCCCATATGGCTCCAAAACCTCACGAATCATATCGTATTTATCATGCTGATCCACTTCTTTCAGCATTTTATAGAAATCTGTTCCTTCGGAGGAATGGGTCATAAGACTATCAATAACAAGCTCAATTGTGTCGTTCGCCATTGTAGCAGCATCTACAACTGTTGGAACACCAATGGCTATAACCGGTACACACAGAGTTTTCTCAGACAATTCAGTTCTCCTGTTTCCTACTCCTGAGCCTGGAGATATTCCCGTATCAGCTATTTGTATTGTAGTATTGACACGGTTCATTTTTCTCGAAGCTAATGCATCGATTGCAATAACAAGAGCGGGTTGTATTTCATCTACAACTCCTTTTACAATATCACTGGTCTCAATACCAGTTAAACCTAGAACTCCAGGAGCAATTGAGCATACAGGTCTTACCCCATCGTCCACTTGTTGGGGAAGGTACTCATGTAAATGCCTTGTAACCATTAAATATGAAGAAACTTTCGGTCCCAATGCATCGGGAGTAATGTTCCAATTTCCAAGGCCGACCACAAGTACAGTATCATCTTCTTTTAGATTAAGAATTTGCTGAAGCTCAAATGCAACCGAGCGGCATGTTGTTTCATATAAATCACGGTCGTTCTCTTTTAATCGCGGAACATCCAGAGTAATGTAGTTACCCATGGGTTTCCCAATACTTTCTTCTCCAGCTGGCGTGGTAATTTTAACTCTTGTAACATGAATATCCTCATTGCCGTCTTCAGTCACCTCCACTCCCTCACCATAAGGGTATGTTGTTGCGGTTCCTGCTCGTTTTATACTCTCCTGGTTTTTCTCATGCACTTCTAAAGCTAAGTCGGTACGAGCACCTTTATATTGCTCGATAAAGTCTTCAAATAGATATTCCATAGTTACCCTATACCTCCATACCATATGTTTTTAATCCTCATTATTCTTTGCATTTGTGATTTGGCTTATGTATTTTAAATAAGAAAAAGCAATTATTCTGAAATAAAACAATTTTTCGTACAGGCGTAACTTAAAATCCGTAACAAATGTAAAATGAAAATAAAAAATCTTGCCAAATAAAAATCTTCGTGTTATTATAGCAAATGGAGTATTACAAAGTAATTTATATAAAGTTACGAAATATGCTTTTAAGTTGCTACCGGGAGGTGAAAATTATGCCTAATATAAAATCGGCTATAAAAAGACAAAAAACAGCTAAAGTTAAGAGTGAGCGAAATAAAGCAAAACGTTCAGAGTTAAAAACTGTTATCCGTAAATACAACGAAGCACTCACTAACAATAGCGATGACAAACAAGAACTTCTTACATCTGCTGTTAAAAAGTTGGATCAAGCGGCTGCTAAGAATTTAATTCATAAGAATACAGCCTCCAGAAGAAAATCACAGCTTATGAAAGCTATGAATGCATCACAAGTTAACCAGTAATAAAAAAGGTACGAGTTATACGTACCTACCACATTTAAACAAATAAGTTTATTAACTTTTAGGGCAGGTTATAACCTGCCCATTTGGTCTTTTCAAATTATTTCATATTTTTAATGTGTATGTCCTCCATATCCACGCCTGAATGTCTTATAACAATATCAGAAATCTGTGCTGTTTCGCTTTGGGATAAGCTATCTGCCTTAACCACAAGATCAATTGTACCTGTGGAACCGAAAATTACGACAACATCTTCTATGCCACGTTGTTTAACTAAAGACTCAATTGTAGCTTCAACCTCAGAGCGTTTCACTAAATCTAAATACTCTTCCTGGGCTTTTGCACTTATATCCTTATCCATCACTGTACTGCTTGTAAGCTCCCTTAGTTCTTCCTTCTGCTTACTCCTTATTGACTCCCTATCAATTCTTGCCTGTACAAAATAGTCACTACCGTCATCAGTAATAGCTGTCCGCTCGCCACCATCTTCATTTCCGGGGATTGTTGTGCCGTCCGTTAAATTTATCATTTCACCTGTCATGTTATCTACATACACAGCCTCCCCTAGACGTTCCTCGCCATCACCTCTCGATGAAAAGCCTTCTTTACCGTATGTAAATTGAAGTACCCCAGCCGCTATTATTACAAGAACCAAAGCGATAACTAATATTTGCTTATTATTCAATATTTTATTCATTATAGCACCACCTTAAATCACTTTCTTTTTAAAACCTGAATTCTGTGCGTTGGAATACCCGTCAAGGCTTCCACAGCGTTTAGAATGTTTTGGCGAACCGTACTACTACCTGCACCGTCAGCCACTACCACTACTCCTTTTACTTCGGGTTTAAACTTCTGAGTTACAACGGGTACACGCCCTCCAGTTTCACCGTCCATAAAAACTAATTCTCTTTCCACTCTTTTTTCATTTGATTGACTACGAATTCCGGTATCATTTTGTTCTTCTTGCAATTTGCTTTCTTCACTATCGTTATATGCATGCACCACCTCTCCATCTGAATCTCCAGTTACCATAACCTTTACATTACCTGCACCTTCTATCTCAGACAGGATCTGTTCAAGTCTTTTCTCAAAGTCCTGAAGCTCATCGACTGGCTTATTAGATGTTAATTTGATTGTCTGTATGGCTTCAGCATCCTTTTTTTGCTTTTCACCTTCACTAAAAAAAGAACTTGCTACTATGATAATTATTACGCCAAGGATTAAGAATATGACTAAATTTTCAATTCCTCGTTTACCTTTTTTCTCTTGTAAATATTCCTTCATTCTTTCATACCATTTGGGCATAAAACCACCTCAATCCACTTGCTTTATATTAATAATTATTTCTTCTTCATCAAGCGAAAGCGCTTGCTTTAATTCTTTTCGCATTTCATCCAATAAATTTTCATTGTTCTTACTGTGGTATTCATTGTTTTTATCAATTAATAAATTGATATACAATTTGCGTATCTCACCATAATTATCTGAGGTATCATTTTCGTTAAGCACAACATCCACTTCTGCNTTACTAATTTGTTTGTGACTTTCCAGTCTGTTTCTCAGATCTGAAATAAGCATACTTCTATATAGAGCCAATACCTGCTCTTTCTGATCTGCTTTAAGAGTTTCGGTTGAATATTTAAAACTACTATTTAAAAGATATACCTCATCCTCCCAACCTGCATAAGTTACTGTAACACCCTTGTTTAGTAGTTGAAGAGCGGGGTTTATCATAACAAACATTATCACGAATCCACTAACAAGTTGGGTAAGTTTTCTCATCTTACCCTCGGGCATCAATAAATCAAGGAGCACCATTAGAACTGACATGGTGGCAATATTTAGTACCCATTTTTTTATCTCGATCATAACTACCTCATAAACCTATTCTCATTTTATATATCACTAAACATTTGCAACGTAGCAACACATGTTCTTTACACACAGAAACAAAAACCTACTGCATCATTCCACTAATCCCTCCAGCTCCAAGCAATACAACAATCGAAAGCATAAGCATGGCCACAGCTGCTGCTACAACGCCTACAATAGTTTTCATACAATCAGAAATATCTGTGACACAATCAAAAAAGCTTTCCTCAGCAAATGGCTCAATAAGTGCTGCTGTAAATTTATACATTATAACAAGGACAAACATCTTAATTATTGGAATACAACAAGTTATCAATGTTATTATCATTACGGTGACACCCGTGGCATTTTTTATCACAAGAGCACAATTTATGATTGTATCGGTTGCATCAGTCATATATTTGCCAGCAATTGGAACAAAAGTATTTATAGCTGTTTTTGCAGTTTTCACAGTAGCTCCATCTATAACAGCACCCGTCACCCCCTGTATAGCCACTAACGAACTATACAGCATGAGTATGACACCAAGTGCCCAAGTAACAACCTGCCTTAATAGCGAAGCCATACCTGAAATTTTAATCCTTTCAGAAAGTCCGCTTACAATATATAAAACACCTGACATAAGGCATAGAGGCAATAATACATCTTTAAAGATTTTAATAGTGGCCTGTATCACAATGAGAATGATTGGTTGTAGGGCAGTTCCCGACACTATATTACCGCTGGATACAAGTAAAGCAAGCAAACACGGTATTGCTATACCAGTCAAGTTATGGACTGAATCTAAAACCTCATTAGCATACTTTAGAACACTTTGAAACCCCAATGCTAATATTGTCACAACCGCGGCATAGCAAGTAAAGTATGCCAACTCCCCCACAGTACCCTCTTTAAATGTGCTTTGAAGATTCTTAATAAATGACGACAAAAAAACCACAAGCATTAGCTTTATTACGATGTTGAAATTGTCCTTGATTTCTGCAATAAAAATATCGAGAATATTCTGTGGCAGTGTTTTCACTCCATCCTGCACATTACCACTTAAAATTTGCTGCATTAATTTTTTCGGTGTGTAGTAGGGTAACAACTCACTTGCTTCATCGGTCATAGTTTTCTCCAATTCTTGTTGCAGCTTTCGTATTTCATTGCTATTTAGTTGTGTCTCTAAAACATCTTCTATTGGCGAGAAGTTTTCATTGGCATTGGAAATTAGAGGCGCCGCAAAAAGCACAAATACAGCTAGTATGCAAAATATCTTTTTAAATCCCTTTGTTCTACTAACGCCGGAAAAAAACTGCATAAGTATTAACCTCCAGCAAAATAAGTAAATGTCGCCAACCAATTATGTCTACATTTCAAAGTAAATCCAGTATGATCCCCATTACAGATGTAATGATGGGCATAGCTGTTATCATAATGAGTATTTTGCCTGCAAGTTCAACCTTCGCTGCAATGGCTGTCTGTTCGACATCCCTACAACTTTCTGCAGCAAACTCTGTAATATAGGCCATGCCTATTATCTTGAAAAGCGTTGTGATATAAACTTCACCCACACCCATCCTATCCAAATAGAGATGTATCAGATCTAAAACCGTCCTGATTCGCATTGCTAGAAAAAACATTACAATTGCACCAAAAACAAGAGATATCGAAATACTCATTTCTGGCCTGTATGTTTTTATTACTAATATCAAAATTGCAGATATAATCGCTAATACACCTATTCTTATTAACTCCATTTTCCCTCTCCTGTGATTAAAAATTAAAGAGAGCTTTAATCGTTTCAAAAAGATTTGCTATTTCTTTTACAACCATCATCAAGACTACAACCAATCCTGCAATTGTTGTCATCATTGCTTGTTCATCCCTTCCGGATTTTTGTAGTAATGAGTTAAGGACAGCTACCAATATGCCGATGGCCGCTATTCTGAAAATCAAATCTATATCCATATTCATCCCCTCATATCAATACAAGTACGATTGCAATACCACCAAATACACCCAGATTTCTATACAGCTTTTCCTTAAGTACTCTTTCTTGTTCTGCTTTTCTTTCCTGTAAATTAAATTTCTCACACATCATTTTTATGAAAGAGCTTTGACTCGCTCTGTCGGTTTTTCCTAGAACTTCACCCACTTGAGCTAAAAGACTCCATTCCTCCTGTCCAATGGGCCAGTCGTCTTTAAATTCTATAATGGCTTTTTGCCATGCTAAATCAATGCCTATATCTTCTTGCTTTTCCATTTCATGTATCCGCCTTGTGAACTTGGATATTGCACCAGCTTTATGTTGCGAATAATGTAATAGAGCCTGTCCCAAGGGACGACTCATAAAATGGATCTCATTTTCCAGCTCCATTAATAATGACTGTATTTCCCGTATGTATTCTATTCTCATAGTAAGGCGACGGGAAAATGCAAATCCCACCATGGTTGAGCTTATTATAACCATCAAGCTCCCCACGGTTTTCGCAATCAACAGCAATGACATTTTCTTCACCATCCATTACTTTGACTTCATACTCAAATTCGTTACTAGATGATATGATAATGATGCGTTCAAAACAATTTTCACTAAACAATTCTCTGAAGCCACGCCTTTGCTTAACATCGTTTAAATTATAACCATGAGCAGTAGCTATCACACGAATGCCGGCATTTATAACCTGGAGAACTGTCGAAACATCTTCGGGATTACCCAGTTCGTCAAGAGAGATAACATTTGGGCTCATACTTCGAAGCAGTATTTCCATGCCATCTTTCTTATGAATTCCGTTAATTACATCAGTGCGATATCCTAAATCATTTTGCGCAATTCCACGGTAGCATGCGGCGATTTCGCCCCTCTCGTCAACTACACCAACTTTAATTCCTGCGAAATCCTTGCCGAAACCTGAGCTTATAATGCGGATAATGTCCCGTAAAAGTGTGGTTTTACCAAGTCCGGGAGGTGATATTATTAAGGTATTGAAAACATCCCTGCATCCATTAATTATGTGCTCTACTATTTGATCGCCGCACCCTAAAACCTCTCTTGCAATACGAATATTTAATGACGATATGTCACGCATATTTATGATCTTGTCATCTACCACCACAGGAGTACCCACTAATCCAATTCTGTGCCCTCCTTTTATAGTTATGAATCCTTTGTTTATGTCGTCTTGGTATGCATACCAAGAGTTTTCACAAATTTTAAAAACCATTTCAGTAAGTTCATTTATAGTTGTAATGAAACCTTTATTAGGATCACTGAAAACAAGTCCACCCTCACTCAAAAATAAGTCCTTCATAAAGCAGGATAGTATTACGGGTTTTCCAGCACGAAGGCGTATTTCTTCAATTTCCTGCATAATGGACTTGTCCAATTGTAAAACAGCATGTTTAACCTTTTCAGGTAGATATGGGATTACTTCAGCGATTATGCGTTTTATCACAGCATTCTTCAATTGCATTATGTGCCTCCTTATTTTTTCTGTAGTGATTTCTTGGGAAACAGGGTTGTCCTGATTTGATTTATTCTATGCATATGGGATTTTAAATATTACTTAAAATTTGCATCATCGAGTAGCAAAAAAATATTATGGGCACACAAAAAACCACCTCAGCTATTTTGAGGTGGTTTTATATCTTCTAAAGATTTGACTAATAAATATTAAACTCTTTCCATATATTCTCCTGAGCGTGTATCGACACGAACTATGTCTCCCTGATTTACAAATAAGGGGACCTTTATCTGGGCTCCTGTTTCGACAACTGCAGGCTTAGTAGCTCCTGTTGCTGTATCACCTTTAAATCCTGGTTCAGTTTCAGTTATCTCCAGTTCAACAAATGTTGGGGGCTCTAAACCTATAACCTGCCCTTTAAAAAGCAGTATTTTGCATGTCATGTTCTCTTTTACAAACTCCAATTTGTCACCAATGCTCTCTGCATTTAGAGGTAATTGTTCGAATGTTTCTTCGTCCATGAAATAATACAAATCACCATCATTATAAAGATACTGCATATCCCTTCTATTTATATGTGCGCGTGGAAACTTATCAGAAGGGCTAAAAGAACGCTCAACAGTTGCACCTGTAACTATATTTTTTATTTTGGTTCTTACAAAAGCTGCGCCTTTACCAGGCTTAACGTGTTGGAATTCAACCACTTGGTATACTTGATCATCCATTTCAAAAGTCATTCCATTTTTAAAATCGCCAGCAGTAATCATTATTATCATTCCTCTCAAATCTTCTACGATATTTCATTCAAACAGTTAATTGAGCTAAGCTCAGGTCTAATAAAAACTACATCTTATATGTCATACATCATGTTGAAACATTTAAATGCACAATTACTTACTTCCTTATAATATTCCAATTATTAATTTAATTACTTACGTAAATATAATAAATGAAAAATGTGGCTTTGGCAAGGAATTAACATACATTTATCAAAAACGACGAATTTCAAATAGTCAATGAATACTTAACTGTATACCTTGCGTTGACAGTATAGGTGCTAAATAGGGCATAAACTGTGACCCATTTCGTGTTTATTATAAAATAATTAGCTCCTTTGTTGACTTTGTGAGAATTCTTAAACCTTCACTAGTCAGTGTAACAGTATCCTCTATTCGAACTCCGCCAACGTCTTCAACATAGATACCAGGCTCTATAGTAAATACCATACCTTTCTTAAGGGCTTCTTCACCTCTTGGGGATACAGAAGGAGCTTCATGAATCTCTATGCCTACGCCATGACCTAAACCATGCCCAAAGCATTTCTCGTAGCCTGCCCCATATATAATACTACGTGCATAATTGTCCAGTTCTTTTCCAGTCATGCCTTCAGCTGCTTTGTCCAACGCCGTTAATTGAGCTTTTAATACAATGTTATAAATATCTTTTAGTTGCTCGGAGGGCTCTCCTATAAAAACTGTTCTTGTAATATCTGAGCAATAGCCTTCATAAATTGCACCAAAATCCATAACAACAGCATCACCCTTTTGGAGCTCACGCATACCCGCCACTCCATGGGGCAGAGCAGAACGAGGCCCAGATGCAACAATGGTTTCAAATGATGGGCCTTGAGCGCCTAATTTTTTCATTCTATATTCCATTTCGTTAGCAATGTCGTATTCTTTCACACCGGGTTTCATAAATGGGAGTATTTCATTAAACACTTTGTCAGAAATGTCAACAGCTTTTTGTATTATTTCAATTTCACATTCATCTTTGATCATGCGCACGCTATTCAATTGCTTTTGCAAATCATGGAAAGACTTAACATATGACAAACTATCATTTATATTGTTATATGCGGAAAATGTAACATCCTCGCCCTCTATACCAAGTTTATTTACACCATCATTCTGGCATAGAGTATTTAGTAGATCATTCATACTTTTATCATATTGAATGACCTCTATTCCTGGAAAGACTTGTTCCTTAGCTTGTATAGTGTATCGAAAATCTACAACCAAATAGGCCTTATTCTTAGTTACAAGGCATTTTGATGTGCTACCGGTAAAATTAGTAAAGTAAAATGTATTTGGTCTGCTAGTAATTAAAAATCCATCAAGACCTTCCTGTTCTATTATTCTCTTTACATAATCCAATCTCTGTTTCATGTTTTAACCTCTTTTCAGCAAATATAGTGCAGTAACATAGCTATCAAAACCAAAACCGCTTATTTGACCCATACAAGCCGGTGCAATAACGGATTTTGAGCGGAATTCCTCTCTTGCGCTAATATTTGACATATGAACCTCTATTGTTTTTACGCCAGCTCCCTTAATTGCATCGTGAATTGCATAGCTATAATGGGTTAGAGCGGCTGGATTTAATATTATGCCATCTATTTTTTCTATCATTGCCCTGTGTATTGTATCAATTATTTCACCCTCATGATTGGATTGAAAAAACTCCACTTCAATATGTAAATCTTCTGCCTCTTTTGTTAGAAGCTTTTCCAAATCTTCAAGAGTTTTAGTACCATATATCTCAGGTTCTCTTTGTCCTAACAGATTCATATTTGGACCATTTATTACTAAAACTTTCATACTATACCTCCAGTTCATAAGAATGAGTATACACTCTTTATGTACTAAAAATCTTAGCACAAGTTTCAAAACCAATATAAAGTTTTACTACTTTAATGATTGATATATTTGTTTAAGAATTACAGCATCTTCAGCCATTCTTTCCCTCGATTCACATATCACTACTGGTTCAATATTTCTTTTTATCAATACTTCAGCTAATGGTTCAAAATTCGGTCCAAATTGACTCTCTTGTAAAGTACGATGTTTTTTTTCACCTGCTTGAGTAAACTCAACTTTGCTAAAGTGAATATGGAGTTTTTCAGTTCTTTCTCTACCAAGCTTGTTTTCTATCTTATCAAAAACTTTATTAAAATCCTCAGCAGTGTTAAGTCCACCTAATGTCCTGGCGTGAATGTGACCAAAATCAACACATGGAATCATTCGTTCATCCAGTTGGCACATCATAATAACTTCGTCTAGCGAACCAAGATTACTAAGTTTACCTAGAACCTCAGGACATAATGTAATATCTGAAAATCCTGATTCATCAGCTTTTTTTATTGCTTCTGTTAAAATTGGAAGAGCCAGAGCCAGAGCTTCATCCCTTGTAAATTTACCAATTGAACCTGGATGAATGACAATTCTGTCAGCACCCATCCATTTTGCTATCTCCAACGTATTTAGGATATATTGTATTGAATTCTTTCTTTTTACTTCATCCCTGCTCGATAAATTAATATAATATGGAGCGTGTATGCTCATTCTTATATTATATTTTTTAGCTTCTTCACCAATTTGTTGGGCTGTTTGCTTTTTAATATTAGTACCTTTATTACACTGGTATTCATATGCATTAAGCCCCATCTCATTGAGCCATTGCGGCATTTGATGGGATTTCTTATTGCCATCTTTATAAAATTTTTCTGAATTTCCAGAAGGCCCAAACCAAATCATAGCTTTCTTGTATGATATAGTATCAACTAAATCATACATTCCTTTCAATTAAGTACTTACTCTTCTTTTGTGTAAGCCATATATTATGTAGTAAAAGTTAATGCGTACTGTCCTTTACCTAGAACTTCTTGAATAAACCAGTTTCATTGCCATTTCTACTACTTAATCCTTACTCCAAAGACCTTTCTTGCATAAGAGCCCACTACAACCATATCATTATATATTGCGGGGGATGCTTCTACATTTCTTTCAACAGAAATTGTATCAAGTGTTTCCCCTGTTTTAGGATCAATTAAATACATTTTCCCGTAGGAGTCGCAAAAAATCATATAACTGGTTCCATCATCGGACTTAAACACAGTGGGTGTTGACCAGCCGTATTGTGCTAAAACCTTAGCCCAAACCTCTTCTCCGGTGTTTTTATCCAAAGCCACCAGTCTGCCTCCCCATTCTGTTCCTGTCTTAACAATATTAAATATAACTAAATCTTCTATATCACCAGTTCCAACTGTGGGAGTTGAAAACAACCCCCCATTTATAACGCTATCTTTGTAACATTTATATGACTTTTCCCAAACCTGCTCGCCAGTTAACGCATTTATTTTTCGAACAACGCAATTACCAGTAACACCTTGAAGATCCACTTGGCTTCCTACGTATAGGAATGCGCCATCTGGGGTTTCTTCCAGTGCAGGAGAAGCGTCAGTATCATCGCCTAGGTTAAAAGCCCATTTGGGTTTAAGGGTATTAATATCCAAACACTGAAGCATTCCGCCGTTATCGGCAAAATATAGTAAGTCTCGATAAATAACCGGAGAATTCTCAATACCAAGCCTACCAGTAAATGGGTTGCTATACCAATATTTTGTCAGCTCAGGATCAATTGATAAATGAGCATTTTCAATATCAAAGTTAGTATTTAACTTCACTTTGTATAAAAGTCCGTTTTCACCACACTGAATAAGTGTGTCGGTCTCGGCATCAACTAAACCTGTAGAATCAAAGGCTCCCCATGTTCTTGAGGTGCTGGGATCGTTACCGGGTATGCTAAAAATCTCGGTTTGATCAATAAGGTTAAAGATCCTGAATTTCCAGGACGTTGTTTTTCCACTTTGAAGTGAGTTAATTCCCATACCAGTATATAGGATGGGATAACCCCTTGGATCAACAAAACATGAGCCTTTTATCGGAAATCCTATATCAATTGATGGTCTTGTACTCTTTCCTGTTTCAAGATCCAAGAATAAAATTTCGCCACCAAGTGTTACCTGTATAACCTCAACTAAATCCTTTTCTTTAAATTCCGGATAAATATTCATTATTTTGCGTACATTTTCGGGCCAATTCACAATTAACGGTTGACCTGTCCAGCCAACACCCGGCCAGTTGGGGTCCACTAATCTTATTTCATCGGATGTCCAGACAATCTCTAGTTTCTTTTCAACTACGCTTCGTGTTCCGTATTCAGCACCACTTCTATAATTGTCGTTACGTAATGTTGTAACACCTTTTAAGCTACTGTAGTTCTCAGGAGCACCAAATATTATTTTGTCCTGACTTTGATAATCCGTTACTTGAGTAGTACCAGAAAATACTTTGTATTTGATTTTTTCGCCACTTACATTACCTGCTTTATCAGCTACTGGCACTGGGGTCACAATAGGCGTAGGAGTTGGTTCAGGAGTCGGGGTTGGTTCAGGAGTTGGTTCAGGGGTCGGACTAAGTGTGGGTTCCAACGTCGGCTCAACGGTTGGAGTTACAACTGTTATCGGCGTGTTATTATTTTCTTCTATAGCAAACTGTCTATACAGAATAATTAATATTACCAGCAATATAAGTGGAACAATTAACATGAGCACTTTTTTTCTATTATTTTGCATTTATAAACCTCCATACAAAATGATGTGTAAGTTCCATTTTGTTTAGTCTAATGTGATTATATAATCATATATTGTTTTTGACAATTGTGCAATAACTTCTGAGGCAACCGACTGTTCAATGTCCTCACTCATAACGGCAAGTGCATAGGGTTGCGAAGCAAAAACAATTCCAACATCATTATATACGGAAGGGTAATTTCCAATCTTATGGGATACCTTTATATCTCTTGGTAACAGTTTGTTGATTCTATCGTTCCAAATGGTATTTTGCAAATCCTCAATTAGAATACCTGCTACTTCAGGTTCCTGCTGATAAAAATCGTAAAGCTCTTTTGCATATATTGCTAAATCATACGGACAGGTACGGTGATCAGGTCCATAATATATTGTACCACCTATTTCAAGCATGTATTCCCTAATATTATCTATACCAAGCAGGCGGATAATCATATTAATACCGCAATTATCGCTGTATACCACAGATAATCGTGCAGTCTCACGAACTGTATATTCTGTTCCATAGGGCGTTTTCTGAATAATTCCCGTTCCTGGTTCGAAATCTTCTTCAAGGTACGTTAACATATCACCCAATTTTATTTCTCCCGCAGCTATCTTCTTGTACAGCAATAGATTCATTGGCAGTTTTGTAGTACTTGCTGCTATAAAAACATCCTTATCGTTAATACCAAATTCCTCCCCAGTTTCGAGGTTAATGAAATAAAGACCATATCTTCCATCTTGCAAAGATATATACTCCTCAAGATTTGCTTTTAGCTGTTCGAGATCTTGTATAATGGGGTTGTCGGCAGGACTTGGTGATATAGGGGATGGTACAGTTTCGGTAATTGCTATGGTAGGAGATGGCGCGGCCTCGATAATAGTTGCACTGGGAGATAGTGCAACTTCGGTAACTGTTGCGGTAGGAGATGGCGCGGCTTCTGTTATTGCTATAGTAGGAGATGGTGTAGTTTCAGTTATTGTGCCAGTAGTGGATGGCGTAGTTTCGGTTATTGTTGCAGTAGGTAATGGCGTAATTTCGGTTATTACTACAGTAGGAAATGGCGCATCAGTTATGTTAAGCATGTCATTTACACCAGTGTTATTAGAAGCTTTCCCTCTGGTTAATGCATAAGCAACGCATAAAGATAACAAAATAAATATTAAAATAACAAGAATGCGTATTTGCAAGTTAATATTACTTTTCATATTCCTCATTTGTAAAAAGTTTTTATTTTGTTACAACTTACAAATATTAATATACCTAAAAATATACCATAGAATTCATTTCCAAAATATTTATATGAATTCTTATTATTCTATTTTTGTTAAGTTTTATGAAAATTATCCGATATACATAATAAGTAAATATTTTATGTATGCTACTTATTCTTTAATATCTTAGAATTGTGTATCGTTTTACTTCTGGGTTTCATTATTCGGTTCTTTATTAGAAACTTCACTGTAACTTGTTTCAGCTCCAAACCACACAAAATATTAATAACTTAAGAATATATCTTTTTTGTGAGAAGAGGAATTATGTATAATATTATTATTTGTGAGGATAATTACAGTACTGCTATCACACTAAAAAAAATTATTACCGAGTATTTTGATGAGAAAAAGTTAGATTATACTGTGAAGTTATTCACCGATAGATTTGAGCGAATAATTGATTTTGCTAAATGCAATATAGAAAATATTAATATCTACTTTTTCGATATTGTACTAAATGTTGAACACGTAAGTGGCCTTTCTTTAGCAAAGCAAATCCGAGAAATTGATATTTTGGCATACTTTATTTTCGTAACCTCCCATCCAGAATTTAGTCTTAGAATTTTCAATTATCAGATAAAAGCTTTGGACTGTATATTCAAACAGGAACTAAACATTAAAGAGCGTATTTGCGAGTGTCTAAATACAATTTTATTTGAATCATCTAAAATTGAGCAATTGAGTGTACCAAGTCAAATCACTTTAAAGGGAGTAAACGAGTTATACACTGTAAACCAGAATGACATTTTGTATTTTGAAACAAGACCGGGCTCCAGATTACTTTATTGTATATTAACCGATGATAGCTGCATTCCATTTCGCAATACTCTAAAGGAATTAAAAAAAGAACTGGGGAGCCGCTTTTTTCAATGCCATCGTTCATACATAATAAATACTAAGCAAATAAAGAAAATGTTCAAGGAGCAACAATCATATTTCGTCATGATGAATAACAACAAAACCTGCGATGTGTCAAGGCTAAAGTGGAAGGATTTATTGGATAATGTTAATAGCTAAATATTTGATACCTTTTCACCGTTCAACCCAAGCAAAGATTTGGAAACAGCAAAAAACCTCATACTTGTCAGCCGCTCTACTGTCTTGATTTAGTCAATACTAACTCACAAACTAATACCTGCAAACAAGAAAACAGCCACCTTTATGGCAGCTGAATTACTTTGTTTTCCTTAGATTGTCTATATAATACAAAGCGATTTCCAATAACCTGTACGATTTCAGCTTGTAGTACAGAAGCCAACTCCTCACATACCTGTCTCGGTGTAAGGTCTGAGTTCTTTAGTACAGTAGCCTTCACTAGCTCTCTTGCCTCCAGTGCTTCGTCAAACTGCTTAATCAAATTATCCGAAATCCCACCCTTCCCTACTTGAAAGATAGCGGGAATTACATTTGCAATACCTCTAAGATAGCTTCTCTGCTTTCCTTTGAGCATGTTTTATCACCTCCAATATGGTTTTTCAAAAATCCTCTAAGCTTAAGGCTTGGAGTGTAGTTTTGCTTACGGTGTATACTCAAACTCCATATCATCACCAATACACACTGTATCCCCATCTTTAATACCCTTATCTTCTAAAGCTTGAATTACTCCCTTACGCCTCAGTGCACGCTGGAAATATTGTAATGACTCCCTATCAGCAAAATTAATACCTCTAAGCAAGTGATCTAACCAGGGGCCTTTTACTACAAAAACATCATCTTCAATTTCAACGGTAAAGGGTTCTTCGTCCTCAACTTTATATATAACCTCAGATATTTCACTTTCATAAACTACAGGTTCTGGTAATGCCTTCACTTGTTCATGAACATGGTTCATGAGTTCTTTAATCCCCGTTCCTGTTGCTGCGCTAATCGGAAACACTTTATACCCCAGGTCTTCTAACTGCTTAATAAAATTGTCAACATTGTTTTTATCAGCTACATCAATTTTATTTGCTGCAACAATCTGGGGTCGTTTTGACAACTCCTCATTATATTTTTTAAGCTCCTCATTGATAATATGAAAATCTTCCATGGGATCTCGTCCCTCTAAACCTGATACATCAACTACATGTATTAGCATCCGGGTTCTTTCTACATGCTTTAAAAAATCATGCCCCAAGCCAACACCTTCATGCGCTCCTTCAATGAGCCCTGGAATATCAGCCATTGCAAAACTCTCATTTAAACCCATTGAGACCACCCCAATATTTGGTGTTAGAGTTGTAAAGTGATAATTTGCAATCTTTGGTCTTGCTGCTGATACCATGGATAATAGTGTGGATTTTCCTACGTTTGGAAATCCAATCAACCCTACATCTGCCAATACCTTTAACTCAAGAATTACCCATCTTTCTTCGCCAAATGTGCCGTTTCTTGCAAAATTCGGGGTCTGTCGCGTTGATGTTGCAAAATGGACATTACCTTTACCACCCTTGCCACCTTTTGCAATAATCACACTTTGTCCGTCTCTAGTAAGATCTGCAATGATCAACCCTGTTTCTTTATCTTTTATCAAAGTACCACAGGGAACTTTTATTACAAGATCGGTACCATTTTTTCCAGTACATTTTCTAGTGCCACCGTCATTACCACGATCGGCTTTGTAATGCTTTCGATACCGAAAATCATACAGTGTGCGTAAATGTTCATCAGCTGTAAAAATCACATTCCCGCCATCTCCACCGTCTCCGCCGTCGGGTCCGCCAGCAGGGATATATTTTTCGCGTCTAAAGGAAACCATTCCATTTCCGCCATCCCCTGCTTTCACATAAATTTCAGCAATATCTATAAACATATTTCCTCCATACATATTTCTATCGGTTAGTAGTAGCGAAATAGTGCTTTAAGCATTAAACTATAACACTTTGAGAATCATGATAAAGACAAAAAGAGGACGATTATTCTCGTCCCCACAAAACTTCTGATTCTCTATTAGGCAATAATACTAACTTTCTTTTTGTTTTTTCCCATTCTTTCAAATTTAACTCTGCCATCTGCCGTAGCGAATAGTGTATCGTCTGAGCCAATTCCTACGTTGTCACCGGGATGTATTTTTGTACCTCTTTGTCTAACAAGAATATTTCCTGCTTTTACAAACTGACCGTCGCCTCTTTTTACGCCAAGTCTTTTAGACTCGCTGTCACGACCGTTCTTTGAGCTTCCCACTCCTTTTTTACTTGCAAACAACTGTAAATTTATTTTTACCATGGATTTACACCTCCTCGTAACGAACCTGGATATATCTATTGTAATCCGCCTCAATTTGTTTTAATCCTACTACCATGGTCTCTAGTATTATATTGGTTATATTGATTTGCTTTTCGTCAAGATTATTCGGAACATAGCATTCTATACAACCATCACTTTCTTTAAAGTTTCTAAAACCAGCCAATTCGTCCAAACCACCAAGGGCTGTAAAAACTATGGCTGAAACGGCTGCACAAACAATATCCTTTCCAGAAACATCATAACCGGCATGTCCGCTAACTTTAAAGCCCTTTATTTTACCAAGAGTATCGTGAATAATAACTACTCGAACCATTATGCATTTATCTTTTCAATTAGTACTTTTGTATGTGGTTGTCTATGACCTTGTTTTCTTCTGTAGCCTTTTTTAGGTTTATACTTGAAAACGATAATCTTTTTATCTTTTCCATGTCCAATTACTTTTGCGCTTACAGAAGCACCATCAAGCATTGGAGTACCTACAGTTAAGCCATTATCATCGGATATAGCCAGTACTTTGTCAAATGTAACAACTTCGCCTTCATCTGACGAAATCTTCTCAACAAAGACAACATCACCTTCTTGAACTTTGTACTGCTTTCCACCAGTCTCAATTATAGCATACATAGAGTGCACCTCCTCTTACCTAACTCGCCACGAAAGGGAGCGATTATGCATTTTAGCCCTCCCATGTGCGGTAACCGCTTTATTTTATCACAGCGTTAACTCACATGTCAACTCATGATTTTTGCTTAATTTTCTATCCATCCATTCCCATCGCACATTGGACACTTATAAGTCATTATCTGATGCAGGGTGTTTCGTATCTTCTTTCTTGTCATTTCTACAAGACCAAGTCCAGTCATCCCTACAATAACAACTCCAGTCCCATCATTTTTGCAAGCTTGCCTTAATTCAGCAATAACAGCTTCTTTATGCGTTTTATCCTTCATGTCTATGAAATCCACAAGTATAATTCCACCTATATCACGAAGCCTTATTTGTTTTGCAATCATCCTGGCTGCCTCTAAATTAGTTTTTAAAATAGTTTCATCTTCATTATTTTTTCCTACATATTTTCCGGTATTCACATCTATGACTGTTAAAGCCTCTAAATAATCAAATACCAAATACCCCCCCGACTTTAGCCAAACCTTCTTTGATAGAGCTTCTTTTATTGCAGATTCTACATTGTAAAAACTAAAAAGATCATAATCCTTACAAAAAAACTTCACTCGCATTTTCATTTCGGGTGCCATTTCTTCAAACAAATCTAATAAGGCTTCATATTCTTTGCGATTATTTAGGATGATCCGTTTTATGTCAGAATTAATACTATCTCTTGCAATCTTTTGAACTAAACTTAGTTCCTTATAAATACATCGGGGGACATTCCCTTTTATCTCTTTTTGTTTCACATCTTCCCATGTCTTAAGCTGGGACTTAATATCATTTTCTATCAGGAGTGATTCAACACCTTCTGCAACTGTTCTTATAACAAGTCCCATATCCTCCGGACATAATCTTTCCCCAATTTCTTTCAAACGTTGTCTTTCGATTCCATCATCAATTTTTTTTGATATCCCAACCCCGGAGGAAAACGGAAATAGCACAGTTAAATTACCAGGTAATGAAATGTTAGTTGTAACTTTTGCAGCCTTTGTACCTATTGGTTCCTTAACTACCTGTACTGTAATCTCCTGCCCCTGTTTTATAGTGTTCTCTATTCTCGTTGAATTGGTGTTGCTAATTGGCAGAACATCGTCCGCACTCAGATATGCATTTTTATCTATACCTATATCAATAAAAGCGCATTGCATACCTGAGAGAACTCTTTCTACTTTGCCCCTATAAATATTTCCATGAAATTCTTCTTTTTCATTTAACTCTATATGCAATTCAACAAGCTCACCGTCTTCAAGAAACGCAGCCCTTGTTTCACTGGGTTTTATATCAATCAGTACTTCCCTAATCATATTACTCCATCTATTATCATAAAAATCTTTTATCCAACAATGGCAACCACAGGTTTCCACTACTACTATATAGCATTATCCTATGCATCTTCAACATCTCAATAGGAATATCAATACAACCTTGTACTCCTTCAATAAACAATTCGGGACGGACATTATCATTTTGTCCTGCACCAAGCAAAACATTAAAAAAACCTGTTCCTTCTGCAAAGTCCCCTGACAGTTCATATACTAACGGCCTTATATCAAACTCATTCTCTCCGCGCTTTGTCTTTTTTAGTACAATTATTTTTTTCTTGGTCAGAACATTAGATATAATTTCATTTATTTCGGTATTTTTTGGAGCTTCAAAATCGATTCTATAGCGGGCGGCATTAACAATACCCATAACTTTAGTTTTAGTTGTTTTTTCTTTAGCATCTACTACCTTTATTCCTTCAGGAAGGTGTGAGTTAATTTTTTCAATGAAATCACTTAACTCGTATGTTTTCTCAAGCTCAACATCTGCAAATTCACCATCACTTGAAAGCCCAACAGGCATAGGGAGAGCAAACACTATATTGGGTCTTGGATTAAACCCTTGCGAGTGAGTAACCTGTATCGAAGCACGTTTAAATGCTCTTTCGAAAACTCTCATTATTTCCAAATGGCTTATAAACTTAAGTTCCTCACCACGTTTAAATTGAAACCTTATATTCATGCTTTTTCTCCTCCAATAGAACAATCTTTGCATATGCCAGTGTCAAACACAGCACTTCCACAGCCTGTACATTGTACTCTACAATTGGGTGTAGTAATACCTTTATATGCTCTTTCGCGCTCACGCTGTAAGAACCTTTCAGAAACACCCATATTCAGATGACTCCATGGTAGAACTTCATCAAAGTTCCTTTCTCTATTGGCATAAAAAGCCGGCTCAATGCCTTCTTCATTGAAAGATTTCATCCATACATCATAATTAAAATACTCATTCCATCCATCAAATTTGCATCCATTTTCCCATGCCTTAAGCAGTACCTTCCCAACCCGCCTGTCACCTCGGGCAAAAACTGCTTCAAGCAAACTCACCCTTGCATCATGCCAATTATATGTTATATTTCTTGATGCTTTTGACAACTTACTTTTTAAAATTTTCTGCTTGTCATGGAACTTATCAATTGTATCCTGCCCAAACCATTGAAAGGGAGTGAAAGGTTTTGGTACAAAACAGGCAGCACTGACAGTTACCTTTAACCCTTTTGCTCTTTTTTCCTTTGGTGTTCCATAATATATACTCACAATTTCATTAGCAAGGTTGGCAATACCCTCCACGTCCTCTGTTGTCTCTGTTGGAAGACCCATCATAAAATAAAGCTTAATATTGTTCCAGCCACCTTCAAATGCCAATTGCATTGAGCTTGTAATGTCCTCATGTGTAATACCTTTATTTATTACATCCCTAAGCCTTTGAGTACCTGCCTCTGGCGCAAATGTAAGACCGCTTTTTCTAACCTTTTGTGCTTTCTCCATTAGATCAAGTGAGAAATTATCAATGCGCAAGGACGGAAGTGAAAGGTTGATTTTTCTTTCTTCTGTCAATTTCAATAACTGCTCTGTAAAATCTGTCAAACATAAATAATCACTTGTACTAAGCGAAAGAAGTGATATTTCTTCATACCCAGTCTTTTCAATAGCCCCTTTTGCTTGACTGAGTAGGACTTCTGGGGATTTCTCCCTTACTGGCCTATATATAAAGCCGGCTTGACAGAATCTACAGCCTCTAATACAGCCCCTGAACATTTCAAGCATAATCCTATCATGAACAGTGCCAATGAACGGTACTATAATATCCTCTGGAAAATCCACTTCATCCAGATCGCTGACAATTCTTTTATCTACAGTTTGGGGAACATCAGGATGCAAAGGTTCAATTTTTGATATAGTATTATCTTCTTTATATGAAACATTATATAGCGACGGAACATATACTCCTGGGATCTTGGCAACTCTTTTTAGAAAATCTTGTCTTTCTGCATTGCTTGATTTCCATTCCTTATATACGTCAAGAATTTCTAAAATGACTTCCTCACCTTCACCAATTGCAAAAAAGTCGATAAATTCGGCAATCGGTTCAGGGTTGCAAGCACACGGGCCACCGGCTATTACAAAGGGGTGTGTTTTATCCCTTTCAGATGCCAATATGGGAAGACCTGCAAGATCTAACATGTTTAATACATTTGTGTAGCTCATTTCATATTGAAGAGTGAAACCTAAAAAATCGAACTTGTCTATTCTATCCTTTGTCTCCAGCGCAAATAAAGGAATATTCTCATGGCGCATAACTTTCTCCATATCGATCCATGGAGCAAATACACGCTCGCAATAAGTATCATCCCTTTTATTTAATACATGGTATAGTATTTTCATACCGAGATGTGACATGCCCACATCGTAGACATCAGGGAAACAGAACGCAAATCTGATATCTACCGTACCCGGATCCTTTACTACCATGTTCCATTCTCCACCTGTATAGCGCGCAGGCTTTTCCACACTCATAAGTATTTTATCGCTAAGATTTACTTTCATAATCTCTCCCTATAATGCTTTTTTAGTTTATCTTCTGTTATAAATCATACCCGAATGCCTTGGAAATATCAACGCATCAATTGCTCAGCCCAATGCTTTGGAGCATAAAAAACAGGAAAGCTTATTTAACTAGCTTTCCTGCAATTTATTAATGTCTTCTTTTTATTTGTTATTAACTTCAAAATCCTTCATGAATTCTATCAGCTTCTTTACACCTTCAACAGGCATTGCATTGTATATACTAGCTCTCATGCCACCTACACTCCTATGGCCCTTCAAATTTACAAGACCATTTTCAGTTGCTTCCTTGACAAACTTTGCATCAAGGTCTTTATTACCTGTTACAAAAGGAATGTTCATAAGGGAGCGATCCTTCTTATGTACCGTTCCCCTAAACATACTAGAGTTGTCAAGAAAATCATATAGCATAGCAGCTTTTTCTTCATTGATTTTTTGCATTGCGGGTATTCCACCGAGTTTTTTAAGCCATTCATAAACTAGTCCACAAATATAAATGCTATAGCAAGGTGGTGTATTGAACAATGAGCCGTTCTCAGCTTGAACCTTGTATTGTAGCATTGTAGGAACTTCAAGTGCAGTATCAGAAATCAGATCTTCTCGAATTATGACAGCCACAACCCCTGCTGGGCCCATATTTTTCTGAGCACCTGCAAATATTAACCCAAATTTTGATACATCATATACCTCTGAGAGTATGTTGGATGACATATCTGCAACGAGAGGAACATTTCCTGTCTCGGGAAGTTTTGTATATCGTGTTCCATATATAGTGTTGTTAGTTGTGATGTAAAAGTAGTCTGCGTCTAAACTAAATGTATCTGGGTTAAGCTCAGGAATGTAGGTAAATGTTTCATCCTCAGATGAAGCCACTACATTTATCTTTCCATATTTTCTTGCTTCACTTATTGCCTTTTTTGACCATGCTCCAGTATTTACATAATCAGCTTTACCCTTTTTCATCAGGTTCATAGGAACCATTGCGAACTGAGTGTATGCTCCACCCTGTAAGAAAAGAACCTTGTAATTTGAAGGGATATTCATAAGCTCCCTCAAATCTGCTTCTGCTTTCTTAATTATATCATCATACCATTTAGAACGATGACTCATTTCCATAACTGACATTCCGCTGCCATGCCAATCAAGCATTTCATCCCTTGCTATTTCCAGAACCTCTACAGGTAGCGCTGAGGGTCCTGCGGAAAAATTATACACTCTGCTCATTTTCAATCCTCCAGATATATATATTTTTATCTAAGTTTAAATTTTCTATTATTTTATCATTCAAAGTTTTTGGTGTCCATACCTTGTAACAACAATTGTGAACATTTTAACAATTCTGGTCCACTTTTTTATGTACCGCCGTATGATCACGCACTACACTATTGAGCTATAATAGGCGTTCTACACCTTAAAAAGTGCTACAGTTTCTAAAAGCTTACTTGCACTATCTCTTACTACCTTTGCTTGTTCTAAAACTTCATCGGCTTTAGCTACAACAATATTTGTTTCATACGCAATATCAGCTGTTTCGGTGGCTCCTTCAACTGCAGCCTCTGCAACCTCACTTATTGCACTCATTATGCTTTGCACAGATGAGTATAGCTCCTCAGATGTTGCGCTGAAATCCGATACCATGTCATCTATCATGCGAGCATCGTTATTGTATAATTCTCCTGTTTCAGCAAGCATATCATAGTCTTTTGAAACCTTATATTCGATAAAATCCAGAACTTCCTCTGAACATTCAGATAGATTATGTACCGATTCGAAAACCTGTTGCGTAACTTCTTGTATCTCTGCTGCAGTTTTTCTTGAGTTCTCGGCCAGGTTTCTGATTTCTTCAGCAACAACTGCAAATCCTCTACCTGCATCCCCTGCTTGTGCTGCCTCAATTGTAGCGTTTAATGAAAGTAGATTTGTACGGGAGGCAATCTCCAAAATTGCATCTGATAAAATACTTATTCTCTCCACTGCCTTTGCCTTTTCAATGGCTTCTCTTAATCTTACGGCATTATTCATACTAATATCATGTGCACTTTCTTTTGATTCTTTAGCACTATTTCGTAATTCATTAGCTCTTTTACTGATTTCACCAGCCGATACCGCACCTTGTTGAGCCTTTGTAGCAATAGTATCTATAGCAGTTTCAATTTGTGTTGTAGTAGCATTCATTTCTTCGGTCATAGCAGAGGTTTCTTCAATTTTTGCAGATAAGTCCTGTGTAATGGACGATATCACATGGATTTCATCTGTCAGTTTGGACATACTATCACTTGCAAATAAAATCGAATTATCTACGCTTTTTGCCTCAGATATAACATTTTCAATAATCTTTGATACATTTTCATTTATTTTCTTAAAGCCTCTTGCCAATTCACCTATTTCATCACTTCTATTAGAATACTTATCGTTCATATTAGTGGTGAAATCACCTTCAGCTATTGTTATACACTGGTTGGTCAATTCGGTTACAGGTTTCGAAATATTTTTTCCTATTAGGAAAGATACCAAAAATCCTACAACCAGGAACAGAGCAGATATAATAATCACTACCATTTGTAGATTGGATAACTCAGACATCATCTCATCCCTATCGACGGCAACTGCTATAGACCAGCCGTAATTGGGGATTGGTGCAAAGCCTACCATTTTTTTAATACCTTTGTACTTGTATTCTTCGAAACCCGTTGTGCCCTCCATCATTTTTTTCTGAACCTCGGTAAAATTATCAAATCCCAAATCTCCATCAGTTCCAGCTTGTTCGAGCGTTGCAGAAGTAACTGCGTCAACCTTTCTTGCGGTTTCTGACGTAATTAAAAGAGAGGCCGTGGTTATAGCATCAGTTGTTCCAGCTGTGATGATGTCCTTCAACAACTCGGTATTTGCATGGGCAATGGTTCGACCTTGATTATTTATAATAAAGGCTTCAGTTGTTTCACCAAATTGAATTCTTTTAGCAAATTCGCTCAATTCCAGTCCATCTCTTATAGCCATCATCACACCGAGAACATCATTATCCACTACTACTGGTACAGCATAAGCCATAACAATCCCACTTCCATCTTCATCAAACAAAGGTTCTGATACGGTACTCTTCCCCGAAAATGCTGTCTTATAAAGGATATTATGCTTCATGTCAGAGCTCTCTCCGCGATCGGTTATAGCTTTCCCACTTTTATCTATGAATACCATTTTCTGATGTCCTGCTCTTTTTGTTTCATTCGATAGTATGGGTACTATATCAGAATAATTACCATCCGACTCTATTAATGCCTTCATACTCTCCGACGAAGCCACAATGTCCAATATGTTCAATTGATTCTGTATGCTGTCCTCGATTGTTAAAGAGGCTTCTACTGCAAATTTGGGCATTGTATCATTAAGCACTTTAGTTAAAGAGTTTGAAGAGGCAAAATATGATACCACTCCAAACCCTAAACAAACTATTAAAAGTAATAATCCGAATGACAAAATAATTCTTGAACTTATACTTCTCATCCTCATCCAAACCACCTAAACCTTTCTGTCGCGAGTAAAACTAATTACCCAATAGTCAGATTATATTTACCCTCTTTCTACAATTTATAGATCTGTTTATTGAATCCAGCGAATAATGNAAGGGTGAATAACAGAAAACGAAACTTAATCACTTCATTTAGATTAATTTCGGCAAAATCCATTATTTAGTTAACATAAGAGTCCTAATTGTTTCTTTTGAAATCTTTACAATGGCGTCGGTTAAGTTCTTTCGTTTAGCTTTAGTGTATATAGATTATATAAAATCAATTTTATCATGGAAATGTAACTTAATATATGATATTATCGTTAATGTAAGTATTATTAATAAATAACCGTACATTTTGTAGTAGAAGCCATGTAAGCGATATTTACCGAATAGCTCACTGGTTTTAATAATAGTAGGGGAATTGGAGGAAAGCATAGTGAAAGCAAGTATTTATTCGGACAAAAGATTTCCAATTGGAGAAATTGACCGTCGAATCTATGGCTCATTTGTTGAGCACCTTGGTAGGGCAGTTTATGGTGGAATCTACGATCCTGATCATCCCTGCGCAGATGATATGGGGTTTCGTACAGATGTAATCGATCTGGTTAAAAAACTAGGTGTACCTGTAGTGCGCTATCCTGGTGGTAATTTTGTTTCGGGTTATCGCTGGGAGGACGGAACGGGTAAACAAGAGGAAAGACCCAGGCAACTTGAACTCGCTTGGCAAACTATTGAGCCTAACACTGTGGGAATCGATGAATTTCAAGAATGGACAAAACGTGCGGAAACTGAATTAATGCTCGCAGTAAATCTTGGTACCAGAGGCGTTGAGGATGCAAAAAACTTTATTGAGTACTGTAATTTCCCTGGTGGGACACAGTATAGCGATCTCAGACGTAAGAATGGTTTTGAAAAGCCTTTCGGTGTTAAGTATTGGTGTCTAGGCAATGAGATGGATGGACCTTGGCAAATCGGTCACAAAACAGCACAGGAATATGGACGCTTAGCTGCAGAGACAGCCAAGGTTATGAAATTAGTTGATCCTTCCATTGAGCTGGTTGTATGTGGTAGCTCAAATTCAGAAATGAAAACATTTATTTCATGGGAAGAGACCGTCCTGGATCACACATATGAGTACGTGGACTACATTTCCCTTCATAATTATTATGGAAATAGAGACAATAATACAGAAGAATATCTTGCTTGCTCACTGGATATGGATCAATTCATAAAGACAGTTGTAGCAATCTGTGATGTTGTTAAACATCGCAAACGTTCAACCAAGACTATGTATCTCTCCTTCGATGAATGGAATGTATGGTTCCATTCTAATGAGCAGGACAAAAAGATCGAAAAATGGACTGTTGCACCACCACAACTTGAGGATATTTATAACTTGGAGGATGCGCTGGTAGTTGGTTGTCTTCTAATCACTTTACTACGTCATGCTGATAGGGTAAAAATGGCATGTTTGGCACAGCTTGTTAACGTAATTGCACCAATTATGACAGAAACAGGTGGTAGGTCATGGGTACAAACCATTTTCTATCCCTTTATGCATACTTCTCAATTTGGAAGAGGAGTAAGTCTGCAAACAGTTGTAAAATGTGATACCTATGAAACAGATAAATATGGTAATGCGCCATATGTTGAAGCAATCACTATAGCAAATGAGGAAAGTCGTGAGTTAACGGTGTTTGCGGTAAACAGATCCCTCGATGATGAAGTAGAGCTTGATATAGACATTACAGGGTATGGTGAGCTTGAAATTATTGAGCATATAATCATGAACAGCGATGACCTTAAGGCATACAATACCGCAGATAATCCTAATAGGGTTATGCCAGAAACTAAGACTCCATCAGATGAAATTATTCTACCAAAACACAGCTGGAATGTTATTCGCTATAAGTACTAAACTAAAGACTTATTGACATTACAATATAAACATGTTCTGTATTCAATTACAGTGAAGAATAAAATACAATGCCACATAAAAGTTTATTAATTCTTTTGTGTGGCATTTACTTTTTATGTACTTAAAGCTTTATTAGGAGTACTTACAGAATTTCTCCAAACTAAGTTAGGAGTTGTGGTAATTTGCTCAGGGTTTTGTTGCCATATTTCTTTTGGTTGTTCAAGCATTACAAGCACCCGTTTAGCTGCACTTTGACCAATTTCATAGAAGTGGTTGTCTACCGTGCTAAGTGCCGGATCAAGTATTGTTGAAAATTCATTATTGTCATAGCCTACAATTGACACATCCTGCGGTATTCTGTATCCATGTTCTTTTAAAGCCATGTAAACTCCACATGCCGCATAATCAGAAAACGCAAATATTGCAGAAACAGGAAGTTCCATCTTCTTTGAATGCTTCATTAACCAATTATTAGTTACATTATAAGCATCAATACGGCTCCCATTGCTCTGTAATACATGCATAGAACTATTAGGGATACCATGGCTTTTAAGACGGTTAGTAAAGCCAATTAAGCGTTCTTTATCCGACGAAATATGCTTCAGACCAGAGACATACAAAAAACTCCTGTGTCCACACTGGTATAGCTTCTCTGCAACTAAATCAGCTCCATAAACATCATCACAATAAATTGTATTACAAGAATATCCGTCATACTTTCGNACTGCCAATACATAGGGTACATTGGTATCATCAATNTTTTCTAATAGTGAAACATTTAATAGGGTAGGGATTATGATTAAGCCATCCACCCCTTGCTCAAGCATTCTNTTTACACAGTTTTCTTCATCAATTGCATTTTCATTGCTAGCTCCAGTCATAATAGTATATCCAGCACGCTTACCCACCGATTCTACCCCGTTAATGATTTTACTCATAGCTGGATTACTATAATCTGTCACTACAACGCCTATTATATATGAACGGTTAGTTCTTAACCTGCTTGCCGCCAAATTTTTTCGATATCCTAAATGTTTAGCTGTTTGCCGAATTAATTCTTTTGTTTCTTCAGCAACATCCGGCATATCTCGTAGCCCACGTGAAACGGTATTAACAGACAAATTCAATTTATCTGCAATATCTTTTAATGTTACTCTCAAGCTTCACACTCCTTAGCATNAATTTCAAATTAGCGTTCCATATCCTCAGTCAAATTGTATTATGACCCTATTATACACTAAGAATAAGGTTTTGAATAATACAGATATGCTATGACCAATACAACATTAGCATACACTCCACATTCCTTGAAAAGTATGTGGAACTATTTGCATATCATGACCGTCAATATAATGTAAGTACAGTAAAAGAATATTGAGTGTACTACGAATATTTTATCAAATGCCTCTTTTGGGAGAGTTGGAGCAACAACTAAGCAAAAGCGGTAAAATAGCGCGGCAGGTATTTAAACCCGACCATAGATTGACTCTACGGCAGGGCTCTTATGGATCTTTTGATGAAATATTATTGACTTAAGGGGGTAAATTAAATGAGAAAATTAATTGCAATAGTACTTGCACTCACTCTTATTACCGCAGTATTCTGGGTTACCAACCCGATAACTACTGCATATGCCGAAGAATACAGAAATGGCTTTATGCTAACACCCATTTCTACCGACGCCTCTGGTATAGGAGTTGACACTGATTTTATCTTGAAAACAAAAGATGATTTTAGTCAAGAAGAAATAAGCGAAATGTTAAGGCTTCTTGGTGATATGCAGATAGAAATCACCAAAAGCAGCGAAAAAGAATTTCTTGTAAGTCCCGAAAAAGAATTTGAAGAAAACAATCTTTACACATTTGTATTGACTACACAAGAAAACGAAACTGTATCTTGGACATTTCAGACACAGAGAGGTTTTTCAATTTTAGGCACATTACCTGGACATCAGTCAAATTATGTGCCTGTAAACAGTGGAATAGAAATTTATTTTAGCCATAAAGACTTTGGGAATGTTGATAAATATTTTGAAATATCACCCCATGTGGCAGGACGTTTTGAAACCAATGGCTACACTGCTGTTTTCATTCCAAAAAAACTTGAACCCGGAACAGTATATACAATTAAAATTAAAAAGGGCTTGCCGCTCAATGGTACTAAGCAAAAGCTTGATAAAGATTATGTTTTTGCATTTGAAACAGCGCCTGAAGACATCAAAGAAACTGTTTACAAGGGAAGTCTGTCATTTGGATATTCAATGATAGAGTTCTCTACTAATGACGCACCTTTGTTACCAATAAACATATACTCTGCCGATCGCAACATAGCGCAAGCTGTTGTCAACACTTCAATTTACAAGTTTGACAGTTCGGACGACTTTATCGATGCTGTAAAATCAATATATGAAAGACCTTATTGGGCATATTCAAATATTGAGGATGGCTTAATTGATACTAAGAGCCTTTCAAGAGTTTTATCCTTTGAGCAAACCTTTGATATGACACAATGGCAACAACGCTATTTATCAGTACCTGAAGTCCTGCAAAAAGGTTTTTATATTGTCGAAAGCACTTACAACGGGCTTACTACACAAGCTCTTATACAAGTAACAGACATATCTGCATACTTTACACAAAGCGATACGCAGACTCTTTTCTGGATAAACAACTTGCTAACAGGAAAACCTGTGGAAGGTGCGAAAGTGGCGATTAGTGATGAAAACAAAACCTATACAACCAATGAAGCTGGCATCGTTACTTTTGAGACGATAGTAGATGAACCCGACGAAATGGGCGTTTATAAGCTTAATTACTTCACAATCAACAAGGGCGCCGATGAACTGATATTAATTAATAATATATATAGAACATACTATGATAACTACTACTCCCAAAGAGATTACTGGCGGTATTTCCAAACAGACAGAAATCTTTATAAACCCGACGATCAAGTCCATTTTTGGGGATACTTAAGGGATCGTGAAGACGCAACAGCACCTGAGGAAATTACAGTAGAAATTGCACAAGGAAACTACTGGGGAATGCCTGGACCCAAAATATTAAGCTTTTATCTCCCAAGTATCCAAAAACCCCTGGTTTCAGTAAAAGTATCCACGAATGATGGCTTTTTCGAAGGTGATTTTAAACTACCACAGTTATCCCCCGGCGGCTATCAAATTACGATAAAATCCGGTGATAATATTATCAATAGCCACTATATAAGTGTTGAAAATTATGTTAAACCTGCATACAAAATGACTGTTGAAAAGGATAAAAATGCTATATTTCTTGGGGAAACTGTAAACTTTACCATAACTCCGGCATTTTTCGATGGTACACCACTTCCATTCCTTGATGTTTCATATAGCTTAGGTGGTTATCCTTTTGAAAACAAAAGCGCAACTGAAAATGCTGGCACTAATGGGAATATAACTATTCCGTTCAAAGCAACCACCAGTGATAATACCGCTCAAGGTGAACGCAGGGTATATCTAAATGCAACTGCTTCCCTACCGGAAAGTGGAATGATTCATGGCAGTGAATATGTGCGTGTATTTATAAATGATATCAACGCGACGTTTACTTCTTCAACCGATAAAGACGGAATAACAACCTTGGAAGCTAAGCTTAATAAAATAAATCTTGATAAGATTAATAATCCAGAAAAAAACGAAGAATATGTAGAAGATTTCTTAGGCGAACCTGTTGCCTTTAAGAAAATTTCAGGTTCCATTATTTATCACTACTATGAAAAGATTGAAGATGGCGAAGAATATGACTATATCAATAAGGTAGTCAGAAAACGCTATCGTTATGAAGAACGTACCGAAAATGTAAAAGGGTTTTCATTCAAGACTGATGAAAATGGTGTTGCTTCACAAGTGTTCGATCTCAAAGATCCAACTATTGGATATTATACTGCTGAGTTAATATGGTATGACGGAAATGGCAGAATAATGACTCGAGAGGTTTACTTATCAAGCCGTCATTATATTGATATGGATGACGAGTACGACTGGTATCATCTTGAATCGGATAAAGATAAATATCGTACTGGTGATGAAGTAACGGTTACCCTTAAAAATAATGAAAAAGATGTCGACGCAGAATCCGTCTTGTTTATTGAAGCGCAAAATGGAATTACACATTATAAGGTTCAAAACAGCTCTGAATACAAAACCAGCTTTGATGCAGATAAAGTGCCAAACTTCTACGTAACAGCCGTTTATTTTAATGGTAATAGTTATATAAAGGCTGGTTCTCGAAATATCAGATATAATACTGATGAGAAAAAAATAGATATTGAAATGAAAGCAGATAAAGAAGCCTATCGTCCAGGAGATATAGTTACAATAAACATTACAGCAGTGGATGAAAACAAAAATCCAGTACCTGCACGCATAAACCTTGCAATTATGGATGAAGCCATGCTTGAGATATCAAATTATTATGTTGATGTTTTAGGTAATCTTTATCAATGGCTTAGCAGTGGGCTCGGATACTCATATTCCTCTCATCAAATGGGCTCTCACTACTCATTAGATGATGCAGTTGCTGGTGGTGGAAGAAGTGCCGATGGTGGAATACAAGAGATTGCTAAATCAGATATGCAGGTTAGCTTTAATGAAGCAACACCCGCTGATACTGCCGCGATGAGTAAGGTTCAAGTAAGAAGCGATTTTAGGGACACTGCACTATTTAAGACAATAGCTTTAAAAGAAGATGGAACAGGTTCATTGTCATTTAAACTACCGGATAACGTCACATCATGGCACGTAACGCTTGCCGGAATATCATCAGATTTATTCGGTGGAACAGCCGAGGCAGCATTAAAAGTTACTTTACCATTCTTTATTAATGATAGTATGAACACAACTTACTTGAAAGACGACCTCCCATACATTGGGGTGTCAAGTTATGGAAATGACTTAAAAGAAGGCGAAACAATCAATTACCAAATTACTTGTGTCCAAAAACCCGACTTTGTCCAGACTGCTGAAGGCAAAGCCTTTGAGCGTACAAATATTCCGCTTTGGGAACTTGATTTAGGAGTTTATGATATTGAAATAAAAGCAATTAGTGAAAGTGGATTATCTGATGGCATAAGAAGAACCATACAAGTGTTAAATACTTACCATGAGATAGAAACTGCTATATACGACACACTTAAAGTAAATATGGATTTAACCGGTGGTCAGGCTGGTCTTACTACTTTGATTTTCACCGATACAGGTCGTGGTAAACTTCTACCAGCACTATATAATTTAGCTTATAGCAGCGGCAGNAGACTTGACCAAAAGTATGTTTCTTACCACGCTAATGAACTGTTGGATAAGNTCTCTCCTGATAGAGTAAAACCATTTGAAACCATTGATATCGAGCTAAATCAGTATCAAAGGGAAGATGGTGGCTATGGGATTCTTCCTTATTCTGAAAGTGATGTTGAATTATCAGCGTTGCTATCCACACTATTGAAAGACCAAGCTGGTTCTGAACGCTTAAAGAATTATTTCTATTCACTCATTTTAACAGAACCGGGTAGAGTAAATGCACAAGCATTGTATGGTCTTGCAGTTATGGGAGAGCCCGTACTACTTGACTTAAAAGAGGCAGCTGGAGTAAATAACCTTACACTTACCGATAAGGTCTACCTTGCTCTTGCTTTTGATGCGATTGGTGAAACTGTAATGGCTCAAAGCATTTATGATAATGAAATTGTACCTGTTTTGGAAGACAAAAAACCTTATATACGTGTAAATAATTCGGATGATACAGATACAATACTTAAGGAAACAGCCCTTACTGCAATACTTGCATCAAGACTTGATACTCCTGACAAAGAAGGTTTGTATCAATATATTACTAACAACTATTCACGAAAGGTATTAATAAATGTTGAAAAGCTATTAGTTATTATCGAAGAATTCGATAAACTGCCTGCTACCGATGTAGCGTTCAGTTATGAGTATGATGCTAATACTTACGATGAGAAAATAGCCAATGGGGGTTCAGTTACTGTCACCGTACCTTCAACGATGCTTGACCAATTAAAAATTACAAAGGTATCAGGTGATGCAACCGTTGTATCTGTATTCAAAGCTCCACCAGTGTCCGGGGTTGAAGCCGATAACAACTTAATGATTAAACGCAAATACTACGATTATGCAACCGGAACTGAAAAAACCACATTCAAGCAGAATGAAATTGTGAAAGTTGTGCTAGAGTGGGATATTGCACCGACCGCAATGGACACCCACTATGAAATTACAGATTATGCTCCATCAGGTCTAAAGCCAATTGAGAACCCATACCAGGCTGGTATCAACCGTGATATGGGCGGCATATGGTGGTTTAGAAATACTGATGGTCAAAAGATAACATTTAATGTTTATAGAGATGCCAAAAATAAGGATCCAATGGTGTATTACGCACGTGTGGTAAGCCCCGGATCATTCACAGCCGATAGCACGATTATTCAGGGTACACTTGTAAAAGATAGTATTAAATATGGCGAAATCGATAAAATCGAAATAACAGAATAGATAGCAATCATTGCGATATTAAAACTTTATCTGATGAATAACAACTGTTAGAATCATCAACTATGGGAGACATATTGTCTCCCATTTTTATTAGGGAACATGACAATAACATATAGAGATTATGCGAAATCTATTGATTATATAATTCTAAGTGATTTGGCTTGGTGGTGTGAAACTTCTTATTTAATATTGAAAAATGCCGATATAATTTATAGATAACAATATTATGTAAATTAAACAGCAATGTATTGGGTGTAATGAAATGATCAAAGTTTATGTTACTAATGATGCACTAGAGGCTTATATGATATTACAATATAATGAATTGGAAGGTGAAGAACGCTCCAAGCTTGTTGATGTTATCAAAATTGCTATTAAAGAAGCAGATATCAATTACGGTATTATACAGGATGCGTTCCGTGGTGAACTGCCCTTTAATACTCCAATACTCATTGCCAAAGGCGATCCTCCTGTTCATGGACAGGATTCGCAAATTAAAATGTATGAAATCGAAAGTCCCAAACCTAAACTAATAGAAAATGATAAGGTTAATCATTACGAGTTAAGTTTAATTCATCATGTAAAAGTTGGAGATTGGCTAGGAGAAAGAACCGACCCGACACCAGGTACTCCAGGTATGGATGTTCACGGCAATATCATAGCTCCTATTAAAGGCCTTTCCCATCCTCTAATCTTCGATCGAAGATCGGTTGAACAAGTAAGAGAAGGTGATAAAGATGTTTTGTACTCACTAAAAAATGGGGCTGTCAACTATGTTGGAGACAGTATTGCTGTTTATGATGTAATGGAAGTTAAAGGAGATGTGGATTTTAATATTGGAAATATAGATTTTAATGGGTATGTCAATATAAAAGGAACTATTGAAGAGAATTTTAGTGTAAAGGCACGGGATGATATAGAAATAAGCGGTATATATGGTGTTGGTGGTGCAAGTAAAATCGAAAGTGCAAAAGGCAATATATATATTCGCGGCGGTGTAGCAGGTAAAAATAAAACCAAAATAATATGTAAAAAGAACCTTTATGTTAAATACCTTTCAGATGTAGAAGTTCATTGTGAAGGAACAGTGTTTATTGGTTTTTATGCTAGAAATGCATATATACGAGCAAAACGGGTTATAGTAGAGTCAATAAAAGGACAAATAGCTGGTGGATTAATTGATGCGGATATAAGCGTTGATAGTGCTGATGTTGGTAATCGTATGGAAATGAGAACATTAATCAACATTAGAGGGTTTGACAGGTTCGCCATGCAAAATACCCTGGATGAAATGACCTCTGAACTAAAACAAAAAAAGAAACAACTTGCAAAATGTAAAAATAAGCAAAGATCAGGGAATCTAGATACTAAAACTAATGCGGATGCAGTAGCAAAATTACGTGAAGAAATTTTTCTTCTGCAAAAAGATATAAAAAACCTCGAATATGAATGTCTAAACGTGGTTAATTATTTGAAGACACCTGGAGACGGTGCTTTAATAGTTCGTAATACTATTTATCCAAGAGTAAAAATTACTATCTGTGAAGAGGCTTTAGAAATATCCGAAAAAAACATATCACAAACCTATATTCTAAAAGAAGGTACTATTCAGCCTCTATAATATCCAGTAAATATTTCTATTTTGCGAACCTGCGGATACCCATAATATTTCCGCTATACTTTGATAAAGTTGCTATTACAACCTTCCCCTTGCTTGAAGATGCGTGAATAAACTTATCGTTTCCAAGGTAAATGCCAACATGACCAATTCTATAATTATTATAGCGATCAAACATAATTACATCGCCGGGTTTCATATCAGTTCTTGATATGCTTGTTCCAGCACTTGAGTACTCATGTGCTGATCTTGGAGCTTTAATGTTAAAGTGATTTAACACATACTTTGTAAATCCTGAACAATCAAATCCGTTTGGGGTGGAACCACCGTATACATATGGGACTCCTACAAATGTCTTAGCATATTCAATTATTTTTGAAGATAGCTCAGAATTATAGCTTTGGTTTGAGGATGAACGTGATGGTAAAGAACTTTGACTTACTACATGCTCCTTTAGTACATAACCTTCAATTCCATCCTTAGTTAAAATCCTTATATATTTCCCACTTTCTTCAAAAACTTGGACTCTATTACCATACGCTATAGTACCTAACTTCTCAGAGCTTGAACTTGAGCTTTTGCGGATGTTTAGAGCCTCTGCATTGATATATTTGTACACTGGTGGAGGGGTATCAGCTATATATTCTGTATAAACATAACCTTCTGCATTATCCGGGGTAATGATTTTTGACCACTTGTCTGCGTTGCCTATGACCTTAATACGTTCTCCTTTTTTCAATGTACCAATTTTATCCGTATCAGAACCTGCGCCCTTTCGAATATTAAGTGTATCTATGCTAACGTATTTATATACGGGCATTGTATCAGCGACAAATTCCGCAAATATATAACCCTTAACGTTGTCCTCAATAATTATTTCCAACCATTCATCATGCTGCTGTAAAACTTGAACGCTGTCGCCCAATACTAATTCAGCAAGCTTTTCATTTTCTGCCCCAGGTGCACTTCTAACATTAATAACATCAGCTACAACATATTTAGTCACAGGCTCCATTTGCTCCTGCTGTTCAACTTGTATGGAAAGTTCATCTTCAGTGGTTGACGCAATTTCAATATCAGCTTGTTCAGCCTCGATATTAGATTGCTCAGTCCCAATATTGGATTGGGTAGATGCATTATTATCTTGTGTATCATCTTTTATTGAATTACCACGAGAAACCACAGGTATTTCATTTTTAACTTGTGCCTGTGTGTTAATATTTGAATCGTTTAAAGAATCATCCTGAGAAAAGGTGACTAAATTATCTGCAGCCGTTAGGTTACCTGTGTCTTCCTGTGTTATATCTGCCATATTAGCCGCTGCAAGCATCGATGAGTTATTGCCGGCATTTTTAATACCAACTGAAGCATAAACTACTGTTGAAACTACAATTATGAGTGCTGCTAAAACTTCAGCACACCGCCTCAACAGGCTTGACTTAACCATTGTTCCTCCTATTGGCTGTTCTATGTCAGCCTATTTATGTATAATTCTATCTATTTTTCTCTATGGACAATATTAAATTTTTCTTTTAATATATTCTACCATTATCCACCTTGTCGTACAAGTCGTTCGGTGGAAATAATCATATCGCTTTGTGTGGCGTATTATTAAAACATGCTAATATAAACTATTTGAGCAATATGTAAATAAATATTGAACAAAGTTTTAGGTTTAGTAACCTTAACATAAAATTTGGTGTGCAATATATTACAACAAACCCATGCAGGGTTTTTGTGATGCTATAACATTGCAAAATGCCCACAGAAAAACCGTCACCCCTATATATAGAAATGACGGTTTTCATAACTTTTAACGAAAAGCTCTTGGTACATTGTATAACGCTATTGAAATTTATTTCCCGTCTACTTGATGTGCACAGCGTTATTATAATGCTTCAATTTTATTTCGAAGATTTATACCATTCGTTTAGCTCCTTAGTAATATCATCTCCACCAAGATTCTTCCAGTCTTCTACAAATTTATCGAATGTATCTATTGGTGCGCCCATTATTATGTTTGTAAATACTTCTTCTTCCATAGCTTGAAGAGTTGCATTTCTTTCAACCATGGTAGCTGTTGGTGAACCATAGAATTTATCATACAGATAGTCTTCTGATTGTACATACCTGTCAATTATATCGAAGCTACTTGGAGTTCCAAATATATGAGCATCACCGTAGTGTTCTCTGTCACCGGCTTCATAGAGTTTTATTCTGTCGTAGTAACCTTGTTCTTCAAGATTTAGGTTAGAAGTATCTCCTGTTTCAAGAGCTTCAACTACGTTATGGTGAGCAATTAGGTTTTTCTTAGCAGGCTCATATCCAATCACTTGATACTGCCATACAGCAATACCATCTACGTGGGAAAGCTTATCTTGCCATTCGTCTGCAGTATCTTTATTGTCACGTGCGTATCCAGCAGAACCAGCTTCAACCAGTTTCATGATTGCTTCAGGATGTTTAAAGTTCTTGTTTACACCATAGTACCTTGTTACAGGCATTTTTGTAATAGGCATTGCAGTTTCATTGTCTATGGAAACTAATTCAATTGCTTCCCATTTAGCATTGGGATCGTTAACAACATTGAACTTAAGAATTGCACCAGGTGTAGACATTCCACCGTACATAATACCTAATTTTCCAGAAGCTATTGCCTCTTGTACTTTATTTCTATCCTTTACACCAAACTCAGGATCTATTTGGCCTTCTGCGTACATTCTCTGTAGTTCCAATAAACCTTCTTTTATCTCAGGTTGAATGCTGCCATATACAACACCACCATTACCGTCATCAATCCATCTTCTAACATAACCATGATATCCTGCGAAAAATCCTGTAGCTCCAAAGTGGTTGTCCTTAATGAAATTTTTCGTTAATCCCAAACCATAGGTATCATCTTGACCATTCTGATCAGGATCATCATTTGTGAAAGCCTCTGCTACAGCAAGTAATTCTTGCATTGTTGTAGGCATTTCTAAATTCAAGTTTTCAAGCCAATCTGTTCTAATATATAGGATTTGAAGTGAATCTATAGCTGATCCTGTATGGGGAATTGCCATAAGTTTTCCACCTATTTTTGCTGTATTAAAACTGGTGATATCCTGTTCAAGGATACTCTTTGTAAAATCTGATGTTCTTGTTTCATAAAGCTCAGTTAAATCATATAGTAAATCATTTTCAGCAAGGTCGATTAAGTTTTTATTATTCAGCCACATTAAATCGGGTAGATCACCTGATGCAACAGCAATATTCATTTTTTGCTCATATTGCTCCTCAGGAACAACCCAATCGTATGTCAAGTTAATGCCAAATACTTCTCTGTAATAATCGATCCAAACATTGTTTTCAATGTCATCGCCTTCTGCAAATTGAATTCCATTGTTTAGGAATCTCCAAGCTGTCATATCAATTGCAGGATCGTATTTTGCAAGTAGATCATCTGAATCTGCCCCTGCTGTTGGTGCTGTTGTTGGTTCTACCGTTGGGGTTTTTCCATTTTGTCCACAAGCTGTCAATGACAATACAATCATAATAACCAATGCTAAGGTTGAAAATCTTTTTATAGCATTTTTCATAATTATCCTCCAATACAAATTAATATTTGAGATCTCATGCTTACAATTATATTAACCCCGAGAAACCATTACAATATTCATATCTTTACTTTCAATTCATTTTTTTACTTGTTTATATATCAATCAAAAAAGCAGCAGATTACAAACTTTCTTAACCGAAATTTATTAGCATCTGCCGCTTTATTAATTCATTACTTTATGCCTGCCTTAACAGTAATGCTTGTATGTTTAGAATAATACTACAACATCGGATTAAGATTCTCCCATTGGACTTTCCATGTTCCATCCTTTGGGAACCCTGGCAACTGGTCGGTACAGCCTTTCCACCCGACTGTCATCATTGCAATAGCAGTTAATAAACCACCATTTCCTGGTAGGTATACAGGAAGATCCGCCCTATCAGCTTGTTTATTGTGTCCATTTGCAAGATATTCATTTTTAGGTGAGTCAAGCAAAAGTGACTTTATAGCCAGATCAGGACGCCCAAGCCGTGTAGCGGTCATAGCCATCATTGGGAAATCCCATCCCCAAACCTCATCAAATTGCCAGCTATCGAATATTTTATCCAATGTTTTCGCCATTATATTTTTATCAACCATGGTCCCTGGAAGAATACCCAGTGCACCAACCATGGAAGGATGGTCACGGTTATATAAAGTATATGTGTCCGGACAGTTTTCATGAGCTAGGTAAACGCCGTCGCCAACAGGTAGTTCAGCTAATCCTTTCTCTACTTTTGCCCACTCGGCGTTAATTTCAAGCCCAAGTCTTACTCTCCATTCATTCGCAGTCCTTAAACCAAATGCCCAATATTCCAATTCAAAAGTCGGATTTATAGTAATTTGTGGCTCATGATTTTCCTGAGCAGGTATTAGTGCTGGGCCTAAAACATATCTATTATTCTCTTCATCGTATTGTGCATATGAAGCCATAAACTCTGCTGATTCAAACACAATTTCTTTGTACTTTTCAAGTATCTCCCTACAAGGATTAACACTATACAATAACTCTGCATAATAAATGGGGTGTGGCTGCTGCCATATTAAAAGAGGTCCTATTGGTGAGGGGCTGTCATTTCCGCTACGATCTGTCATTTTCGGCCATCTTGCGCCTGTATACCCTTGATACTTTGCTGCTTCTTTGGCTTTGTCCAAAATAGAGTCGTACCACCAAAGACTTTTTTCAAACAAATCTCCTCTTCCCCACATAGGGAAATGCACGCCGTGCCACCAGTGCATCTCAAGATGAAACTTTCCATACCAACTATTGAATGTAAGACCAGTCTCTTGCGGTGGGAGAGAACCTGCACATTGAATCGCCATTAAATACAAAGAGAGAATAATTCTTCTTTCCAGCTCGTATGCTCTTTTGTCAGTGCTTCCATGAAAATCAATTATACCACCATTGCTCCAGTAGTCTTCCCAATGTTTCTTACTTTCATTGGCAACATCTAAATACGAAGGGATATCCGCTGTTATTTCCTTTGGAGAAAACCAACTCGAAACCTCCAGCTCATCTGATCTTGAGCTGATAGAAAAACTGTGTTTGCCTGTTTGAATAACTTCTGCCCCTTTAGTGAAAGATACTTTGACAAAGTACACATCATTATCTAAGATTCGACGTAAGTATATAAAATCATCGGTTTGCGAAATTACTTCGGTAATGTGCTTGTTTTCACTGTTCCAATTTACCGCCGTTCTATCAGAAGATCCATATGGGAAACTTATTTTAATGCTCAACCTTCTTTTCGAAAAAAGCTCTGAGTTAACTTTAAAGGCTAAAACATCATTGCTTGGGTGGCAGCAAGTTTGCGTTGTAATCTTGTTTCCTTCAATTTCGAAAATACTGTTCATTATGCCACTCCACATATTAAGTGAGTGCTCAGGATTTTCAATATCCTCAATACTTACAGTGCTATTATCTTGCTTCTTGATATCCAGTCCAATCTGTCCCAAATGAAGACGATGGGGATTTTGTCTTAACCAATGAAAGACTTCTTCCTGCTCCTTATCGCTTGTTATATATCCAACTTTTCTACCATGAGTTTCATAAAATTTTCGTTCTATATCATCTAACGAAAAACTCTCTCTATTCTCGTTTACCGGCTCAGTATGCCAGCCCCAATGGGATTGTGTACATATGGGCATACCTTCTGCATATACCTCAGGAAATGTCTGCATACCGGTAATATCTGCAGTATAAGCAAACTCACCGTTACCAACCGATAGTGGATAAAATGGATTAATTTTTGTAATTTTCGGATTGTGTCTCGTTACCACGTCACGTCTTCTAATTGCCATATTTTCTCCTCCATTTATGTTTTTATTGACATAGTCAATAACCATTGCGGCTTTAGTGTACCTCATATCTGAACCAGTTAAAATCTACCCTTCCTCCATCCTTAATGGTATTATAACTAAATAACCCTATCCTTGCACCTTTCCAAAAACCCGATTGTAATTTGCATGGTCCACCAAGTTGGATAAAGCTATCATTATCAATACTGAAATAGAACTCTGTATTTCCATCTAAATCTATTACAGTCCTGAACCATACAGTATTAGCGCCTATTCTCGGACCATGAGTTCTAGTTCCACCTGTAATGGTCTTTATGAAGGAGTAATCGCCTTCTTTCACAACACCAATCCAATTTTCTTCTCTACCTGCAAGAAACGCCAAACCTGCTATTTGACCCGGTGCCATATTTTCAATATTCATTTCAACTGTTATTTCACCGTTATTTCCCATGAGTTTTTGAGTCAATGTGTTTCTAGCCTTTAATATATTATCTGCATACAATGCTTCAAGACTCAGATATCCAGGTTTTTCAGTAAGTGACCATTTATCGTTAACTGGATTGTGGTTCCACTGCCATTGTAATCCAAGTTCCGAGCTGTTAAACTCATCCGAGGTCTGAGGTAAGCATCTTTTGTACTCTGTATCCACATCTGGTTTTCTGTAAATACTTACAGGTTCTCCGTCACATCCCATCAGTGGCCAATCATTAACCCAGGTTACAGGTTGGAGATGACATACACGGCCTAATGTGCCTACATCTTGAAAATGGATAAACCAGGATTCGCCTGACTCCAACTCTATCAGTGAGCCTTGATGAGGTCCATTTATATTTGTTGAGCCTGTTTGCAAAACAATTTTTTTCTCGTATGGACCATATATACTTTTNGAGCGAAGCACTGTCTGCCAACCTGTTTGTACTCCACCTTCTGGAATAACGAGATAATAATAGCCATTTCTTTTATATATTTTTGTTCCTTCTGCAATCTTACCTACATAAACAATTGTTCCATTATCAAGCAATTTCTTACCATCGGCACTCAATTTATGGATAATAATAGGTCCAGCACCTACAGTACTGTGCCCTAAATATGCATTTCCATCATCGTCCCAGAATGGACATGGGTCTTCCCAACCAGTTACACGTTCTACTTCATATACTGGAGTCCACGGTCCTGCTGGATTCTTTGCAGTACTCATATACAAACCTTCATCAGGAGTACAAAAATAAACGTAAAAAGTTCCATTATGATACTTTATTGCTGGCGCCCAACTTCCTTTTGCATAAGCGCTCATAGTATCATAAACGGGATCATGCTTTAACGAGTCGTATACTCTTCCAATAATGGTCCAGTTCACCAAGTCCTTTGAATGTAATACGGGTATACCCATATAGTGAAACTCGGAACATACCATATAAAAGTCATCGTTAACACGCACTATATCCGGATCGGAATAATCAGCATTCAATACCGGATTTTTATAAAAGCCATTTCCGAGGTCACCCCAGTTGTATTGAGCGGTTTTTACATCCTTTTCAATCATTATTAATTCTCCTCCTTAGCCTTACCACAAATAATAGTTTGATATGGGAGTATATATAACTTCACTTGTGAGGTTATTATATCATGCTGCTTGTTATATAACAAAACACCTGAATCCTCCCATAGAAACAATATCAATTGAGAAGATTCAGGTGATATATGAATCAAATATTAACCTTTTACACTACCAACAACAAGCCCCTTCATAAAATATTTCTGTAAGAAGGGATATACCGCCAGTATCGGCGCTGCAGCTAAAAACACCTGCGCAGCTTTAAACGTACGCTCCGACACTTGCCTCATACCTGCCAATTCTTCCGACGAAGTCTGGTAATTAGTCACGTCTGGGCTAATAAGAATTGTCCTTAAATATGTCTGTAAAGGCCAATTCCTAGGTCTGTTCATATATATCATGCCATCGAACCAGCCATTCCAATGTCCAACCAGTACAAACAACGATATGGTTGCCAACGAAGGCAATGACAATGGAAGATATATCCTAAACAGTGTGGTCCAATGTGTTGCACCATCAATATAGGCTGCTTCTTCTATCTCTTTTGGAATACCCCTAAAAAAGTTCATTAAAAGGATTACGTTGAATATCGGTACAGCTCCAGGTAGAACCAATGCCCATAATGAATCCAGCAAACCTAAAGATTTTACTGTCATAAATGTAGGTATTAACCCACCACTAAACATCATTGTTATGATGAAAAACCATGCATATACATTTCTTGCTCTGAAAGTATCTTTTTCTTTAGAAAGCGGATATGCAACTGATATTGTCATAATCATATTCACAGCATATCCCATCATAACCCTGCGTACTGAAACCCAAAAAGATCTTATAAATTCACTTTTACCAAGTGCATATTTGTATGATGCTAAAGTAAAATCCACCGGCCAAAGTTTTACATATCCCGCAGCCGCTGCGGCACTTGAACTAAATGATATAGCAAGTACATTTAGTAGCGGGAGCAAACATGCAAATGCTGCAAATGATAATATTAAATAATTAAATATTGCAAATACCTTTTCACTTTTTGTTCTATTTAGCATTTATAATCCTCCCTCCCACTAAAATACTCGATATCCGGCATATTTATTGGCAAGTTTATTCGATATTACTACCAAAACAAATGAGATTACGGACTTAAACAAGCCTATTGCCGCAGACACACTAAATTGTGCCTCCACCATACCTATTCTATATACCATCGTGTCAATAACGTCACCCGTGCTATAAACAGAGGGGCTATACAAATTAAACACCTGATCAAATCCTGCGTTTAAAACATTACCTAAACTTAAGACAGTCATTAATGTAACTATTGGTAAAATCCCCGGTAATGTTATATGCCATGTTTGTTTCCAACGTCCTGCGCCATCAACAACTGCAGCTTCATATAGAGTTGGATCTATTGCTGTTAATGCCGCAAGATAAACAATCGTATTATATCCAAACTCCTTCCACGTATTCGTTATTACCAAAGTATACGGGAACCATTTTGCATTCCCCAAAAAATATATTGGGTCAATTCCAAAAATACCTAAAAATTGATTTATTATTCCACTCGTTGGCGACAATACATCTATTAAAACTCCACCCAATATAACCCATGATAGGAAATGGGGAAAATAGATGATGGTCTGTATTGTTCTTTTAAATGAGTTTTTTCTTACTTCATTTAGTAGTAATGCAAAAACTATTGGGACAACTAAATTTGCTGCTATTTTCATAACCGCAATATACACAGTATTCCACATTACATTCCAGATGTTGGGCATGTTAAAAATATATCGAAAATTATCCAAACCCACCCAATCGGAATTCCAAAAACCTTTTGCTGGCACAAACTTTTGAAATGCCATCATAATTCCGAACATTGGTATATAATGAAAGATAAAAACTAGGATAACGCCTGGAATAATCAATATATGCAGCGGTAATTCTCTGCGCAATTTATTCTTGCCTACCATTTTATCCCGTCCTTTCTATTGTTCTATCTTCTTTACCTACATAAACTAAATTTAATGTTGTATAAAAATTATAAACGTAGTCCGAAAGCTAAACAATATTCATATCTTTACTTTCAATTCATATCTTTACTTTCATATGGATAAAAATTTTGCTGTTGTGAAGACGTGTACTTTATTAATTAGGACTTAGATATGTAGAGTTAATTTTGCTGGCATCGATTTGCTATAAGATTATAGAAATGGAACTTAACTGTTGGCAAATTCCCTATATTCTTGGGGGGTCATATTTGTCATCTTCTTAAAAAAACGTGTGAAATTCGTCGCAGTACCATAGCCAAGAGCTTCAGCCACTGCGTTTACCTTCATATTCGGATTTTCCAGCATTTGCTTTGCTTTCTTCACTCGAATATCACTAATATAGTCGGATATATTCATCCCCACTTCCTGCTTAAAAAGCCTTGATAAATATGAAGGATTAAAGTGAACTAAATCCGCTAAGCGAATGAGTGTTAATTCATCTTGAATACGTATGTTATCATTGATATGTTTTTGTATAAAACCAATAACATCCTGGGTTCTTTTCTCTTTCTCCTGATCCTGAATTTCTAGTAGAATTGATCCGAGCTCATATAAATAATCAACAGCATCACTCCAGGAATCATGCTCGTTAGCTTTCATAAGCTTGTGGAGCCCTATTTTAAATGCAACCCTCTCTATGATGTTCCACCTATTAATGTAGGATAAAAACACCAGTGCAATTGAAGAATACTGTTCTAGTGCTACAATATTGTGCATACTTTTGACCGTTCTTAAACTTGCCGTTAATTGATCCATTGTTGAAATAAAATCTTCCTTCTTTCCATACTCCAGTGCTTCAGCAAGAGATTCAAATTGAAGCCTGTTTGTTGATAATTTCTCATTTTCTTTTTCCTGTATATGCTTTAAGCCCTCCTTAATCACGCCACGCCCGGCCAGTAGCATGGCTGAATCATGACCAAACCTATAGTTCAAGACCATTTTCAATGTGTCAAACCGGTCTGGCAAGTCCATCCAATCGGCTGGGCTGTCATCTAATGCAAAGGATATAGAAATTTGCAGCGACTCAATACAAGCCTTTTGAACTAAATCAATAGTTCCTTTTACAAATGTAAGAGATTCTTCCCAATTCTCAGCCTTGACAACATCTAAATTACTTGGCTGAAATAACCATATCAAATAGGAATTTTCATCGGCGAAATGAATGTATTTAACGGATGAGAAGTATTGATCTGCAATTAGGCTTATATTGTACATTCTCCTGGTTAGCTCAGAGTATGGTATTCCTTTAGGGGTATTGTCCAAACGGCCTACAAGCATAATAACCTCAGATAAAGAACTAAGCTCTATTCCAAGTTCTTCAAACTGAAGTTGGTTGATTTCATTTTTATAGAACCTTCCCTTAAGAACACCATTTAAAAAAATACCACGTAACAATTCCTTAGTAGTATCTGCCTGTTTTTCGGCTTCCTGAAGAAGTGCATCAAGTTTGAAGCTCTTCTCAATATCATTAACAGCATTTTCAACTGCTTCAATTACCTTGTTATATCCTTCGGTTTTTAGAATATAACTTACCCCTTCATATTGAATGGCAGTATATACGTAATCAAATTCATTGTAACCGGTTAAAAATATAACTTTACACTTTGGCCATCGGTTTTGAATATGTTCCATAAGCTGCAGTCCACTCATTCCGGGCATACGTATATCTGTAAGTACTATGTCTATACGAGTCTTCTTTAGTAGCTCCATAGCTTCATCACCGGAATAAGCCTTGTAAACGTCAAGTTCAAGGCTGTTCAGGTTTTGGAACACTTCATATAAACCATCAGCTATTATGGCTTCATCATCTACAATTAATAGAGTATACATAGCAGCATCCTTCTTTGCCTTTCTAATTTCCTTCTGTTATACTTTTATCCTTTTATATACTTGGTGCAATATTTACCTATCGCATACTTTAAATTCTGCTTTGCAATTTGTTGTGTTTATATAATAATATTTCACCAAGTATTATACAACTAATTATTATTACGATTATATATCAAAGGCTTTAAGCCTTAATATTAGTATTTCTAATGCAAATTAGACCATAGTCTTTTCGTATGGGATGGAGATAATTACCTTAAGCCCTCCCTTGTCTCCTCTTTCGATAATTAAACCATATTCATGTCCAAACTTTAATTGCAATCTCTGGTGTATATTTGAGATGGCAGTAACTTCTTCTTTTTTATCGTTCAGAGTCAATTTATTTCGAAGAAATTCCATTTCTTTATCTTCAATTATTTCTCCATTATTTTCGATAATAATGTGTAATCCATTCTGTAATTTCTCAAAGCTCACTGTAAGTATACCATTTTTCTTTACCATTCCTAAACCATGTTCAAATGCATTTTCAATTATGGGTTGCAGTATAAGCCTAGGAACAACTATACCCCAAAACTCTTCGGGCAGCTCCTCAAAATATGCTTTTATTCTGTTTGAATAACGCATAGCCTGTATTTCGGTATAAACCCTTGCATGTTCTACTTCTTTTTCAAGAGGAACTTCATCAGCTGCGCTTCGTGTTATAAACTGAAAATACCTGCCCAATTGTTCGGTAAATTTCTCGATATTTTCATAATCCTCGGTTCTGGCCATAGTATTGAGAATGAAGAAACTATTATAAAGAAAATGAGGATTAATCTGAGATTGAAGCTGTTTCATTTCAGCTCTTTGTACTAGTATCTTCTGTTTATATGACTGATCAATTAGGGTTTTTAACTCCTTAACCATTGAATTGAAATTTCTGTATATGAACCTAAACTCATCATCAATTTCATGCTCAATGTTTATATCAAGATTCCCTCTCTTTACCTGTTCAAAGGACAAAACAAGTCTGTTTATTGGTTTATGAATGAATTTTTTAACATATATTGAATATATCATTATTACAAGTATGGCCAATGCAGTGAAAATAAAAAACCATACTCGGTATTTTTCCAATGTCTTAAAAACAGCATCTTCGGGTACATACTTATACAAAACAGATTCAAAGAAATCCGACGTTTTGTAAGCTAATAAATAGCGAGTTCCGTCCACTGTTATTATTTTTGCATTCTCTGAGATAGCAGGTGAATCACTAAAAATTTGTTGTTTTACTTTTTCATGAAAATCATTATCATAATTTGTAGCAACCATATATCCGTTAGAAGTATTATAAAGCACTACACCTTCATCTTTGCTATTTGTCATAGACCTTAAGGCCTTTTCAAATACTTCTTTCGACAGCTGAGTGTTAATTATAAATATTGGTTCTCTACTAGTTATATGCGAAGTGGGATATGGAGTAACAAGAAACATGGAATTGTCCAGATATACAATATTAGTAGTTGCTTGTTCTGACGCTGCTTTAATTACATTAAATCTTTCTTTGCTAAATTCCGTTACATCATTATCAACCACTTCTTTATCTGCATCAGGAATTAGGACTTGAGAAGATCTAATATACTCACTACTATTTTTTAGCGCAACCAATCTATTTTGAATGCGTAAAATACCTTCAACTTGCTGGATATTAGTAAGCACTTTAGAGATAGTAGACATACGGTTTATGTCTCGATCATTTATCAACTCGTATTGGAGTAATTGAACTCTGTCTATCTCATTCTCAAGATTATCCAAATAGAAAGACACCTGTGAAACCATGGAATTTGATATTTCTTTGCGCAAAATAGTCAATCCATTATTGTAGATGTAAAATCCTAATAAATATATGGGCAATAAAATTAATACAAAAGAAACTATTAATCTTGTGATAACAGATACTTTCCACGATTTAGTCGCCATTGGCATTACCTCTTTAGTTTATACGTTAAATATATACAAACAGACATGAAGGTGTCAATAATAATTAGCTGTAAGGCTTTTGAGTTCAAAATATTTAAACATTGTGATAATAACACATAAAAATCGGGGTTGGGTCTGCGAATGTTCGTTCGCAAACCCAATATACTAATAATTACTTAAGTTAGTAAATCGTCATATGAATTATGGATTTTCCAATTCTGTTTACTACTTACATATACGTATATTTGTGTCTCATCCCATAATCCTTTTCTTTAGTGCCTTAAGTCTGAAATACATTTCACGTGGCACCTGATCTTCAAATAAGAATGGTGAGGTCTTCATAAAACCTGGATCTTGGAAATCCCACCATGTTAGCGCTTTAATTTCTGCTCTTGCTGATGTTATAGTATAGAATTGTTCCACCCAATCGGCTTGAACATGCTCATCCCAAGGCGCATGCCAAAGACCTTTTGTTAATCCTATCTGCGACTGGGGATCGGCTGTATCTACATTATCCCGTTCTCCTCTTGCAGGACCACTTGGAACCCCCATCTCAGTTATGTGAACAGGTTTGCCAAACCTTGCGTATTCGTTTAATAGAAGGCTTATAGCAACCATATCACGAGCAGGGAAATACATTTGTACACCAACTGCGTCGAAATCAATACCTTTCTCAACTGCTCTTTCTAAAAAAGCTAATGGAGATACAGGCTGGTCAAAAACTGGCCCATAACATACAAACTTCCCCGCAACATATTCTCCAAATGGCAAGCAAACATTTATTATTGATGTAGCATCAGGATTACTTTCACGAACAGTATCGCAGCATATACGAGCTAAATCCATAAGCTCATCTTGAGTGAAATCAAAGCAGTTTGCCCAGTCATGAGGTTCATTAATTGAGTCCCACACGTCTATCCTGCCACGGTATCTTGTAACTGTTTTCTTAATGTACTCCCGTGCAAATTGAGATAGTTCTTTATAACTTTTCCCAAACATCCACTTCGGGTTTACTCCTCCATGACCAAACCACAATGGATGTCCCTTTGCTTTCATTTGGTTTGATTCACACCATTCTAATATCTCATCACGTCTGGCATAATCAAACACTCCTTCTTCAGGAACAACCTGGTAATAATAAAATGGGATTGTTGCGAAGTTAAAAAGACTGGTAAAATAATCAGAATGCAGATTGTCTCCTGCATACTTATGGGTATTACAGCCAAGAAGCATATCAGGTCTTGGACTTGTTTCTATTTTTGCTTGTGCTGCTTCATATAAAGCCGCCTCCGCAGCGAAGATGGCATGAGAAAGTGCTTTTAATAGGCAATAAGCTGAATCTATACCTTTGTCTGCAAGTTCTCGATACTCATGAGCAGCATTTAAATGGCCTTCAGCATAAGCAGAAAGTCTAAGACCGGCTGAAAGTCTTTCAGCCTCATAGATATATGTTTTCAACGCTTCTGAAACAAAATCAATTGTATTGGCTGTGTATCCCTGTCCACGGTTATGAGCCATGACCCATATATTTCCATATAGGGGTATGTCTAATCTTGCATGCAGCATGTATGGCTTCTTCGTAACTTCTATCTCTACCGTTCCATCTGACATAATACTGCTTTTACGAATGTCAGGCTCAAAATGCAAATCACTTGCATAAAGAGTGTTCAGCAAATATTCTGGTGCAGCTTCCCCATTCGTGCCGATAATTCTTACCTTTACAATGTTGCTCAATGTTGACACATCCTTTTCAATGTTAATCTACATCCATAGTATCAGCATATTTCGCCTTTATCAATTCTATATACTAAAATATATTAAACATAAAA
>JGI24707J26582_10000016_pt1 | contig 94466 bp, 93 predicted proteins | sample BioPla1DNA1_FD_26582 | JGI IMG/M metagenome (IMG submission 26582)
ACAACCTTAATCTACGCCGTAGGCATCAATTTGGGAGTGCCCCTGGGTACAACAGTTCATTCGTTATATTTATTCACTGTGCTAGGTCAAAAAAAGAAGACTCCATTTAGGAGTCTTTCATCCTTTATACAAAGGATGGAACAAAATCGTTCAAAAGGGGTATTGGGAATAGAGATCTTTCTTAGGTTATCAGGGGGATAACCTATTGTTTATTATAGCAAAACTCGACATCCTTTGCAAGAATTTNTATTTTAATTCCTAGTAAAAATCTATGATATTTCCTTGGTAAAATTTATGAATTCCTATATAATAAGTAATAGAGTCTAATAGTATGGAAGCTAGGTTAAGAGCTTTAATGGAGAGTTAATGCTTGTAATACAATAGATGAGGTGGAAGAATGATTTACTTGGATAATAGTGCAACTACAAGAGTACGAGATGAGGTATTAGACAAGATATATAGTAGTTTTAAAGAAGACTTTGGAAATCCTTCATCCCTACACAGACTTGGGCTTAATTCGGAAAAGAAGATNAANGNAGCTAGAGAGACAATAGCAAGGTTCTTGAAGGTGGACAGTAGGGAGATCTTCTTTACATCAGGTGGTACAGAAAGTAACAATATAGCCATTCAGAGCATAATAAATGCATCTTTTAAAAAAGGAAACCATATCATAACTAGCAAGATAGAGCATCCCTCAGTGGCAAATATAATGAAGAATTATGAAGAAAAAGGTTGTAGAATAACCTATCTTGATGTAGATAATCAGGGTAGGATTGACTTAAATCAATTAGAAGGTGCGCTAAATGAAGAAACTATACTAGTGGCTATAATCCATGTTAATAATGAAATAGGCACCATTCAGGATATAAAGAGGGTTAAGGAGATACTCCAGGAAAAGGACTCCAAGGCCTTGCTCCATTTAGATGGGGTACAATCCTTTGGTAAAATAGATTTCAATTTAAGAAGCCTAGGCGTGGATACATTCTCCTTTAGTGGCCATAAGGTACATGGTCCTAAGGGTGTAGGCGGCCTATATATTCGTAAGGGACTTAATATTAGCCCTATAGTATTTGGAGGTAATCAAGAACTTGGTTTGAGGTCTGGTACNGAGAATGTTCAAGGTATAATTGGTTTTGGTCAGGCAGTGAAGATTCTGGCTGAAAACTTTGAAAGGGAGAGTTCCCAGGTTAAAAAAGTTAGAGAATACATGGTGGAGAGAATTAGGGAGGANATCGACCATATTAGAATAAACACTCCCCTAGATGGTGATAGCTCGCCCTATATCTTGAATGTATCCTTCTTAAACACTAGGGGAGAGGTCCTACTTCATTACCTAGAGGANAGGGATATCTATGTATCCACGGGTTCCGCTTGCTCCTCCAGGGGGACAGATAAAAGCCATGTATTGTTAGCCTTAGGACTTTCAGATGAAGTAATAGATGGAGCTATAAGGATAAGTTTTTCCTATGAAATAAGTATCGAGGATATAGATTATGTAATTAAGGCTATTAAGGAATCGGTAGAAGAAATAAGAGAGATAATGATGAGGTGATTGGTTGAAAAAGGTAATAAGCGTCAGCATGGGAGAGATGGTCCTTAAGGGGTTAAATAGGGGCTATTTTGAAGACAGATTGATTAAACAGATGATCAGAAGTATTAAGGATATAGGATATGAAAAAATATATAAGGAAGCTGGTAAGATATATGTAGAAGCAGATCCAGTTGATTATCCTGATATTATAAACAGGCTCAAGAAGGTATTTGGGCTAGTATATATCTCTCCATGTATTAGGGTTAACAAGGAGTTTGATGATATCAATAGGGCAGCAATATTAGCTATGAAGGAGGNAAGGGAGAGGACCAATGTAAGGACCTTTAAGGTGGAAACTAGCCGTTCAGATAAGAGCTATCCCTTAAAGTCGCCAGAGATATCTAGAAAGGTAGGTGGGCTTATCCTAAGGAATTTTCAAGATGTAAAGGTAGATGTTCATAATCCTGATGTCTACCTATATGTGGATATCAAGGATAATGCCTATGTCTATACGGAAAGGATTAAGACCCATGGTGGTCTACCAGCAGGTACAGGTGGCAAGGGGCTCCTATTACTTTCCGGAGGAATAGATAGCCCAGTGGCTGGATTTATCATGGCCAAGAGGGGTTTAACCATCAATGCCGTCCACTATCACTCATATCCCTTTACATCTGAGAGNGCTGAGGAAAAGGTTAAGGATTTGGCTGAAACTTTAGCTAGGTATACTGGTAAGATCAAGTTTTTTAGTGTAAANCTTTTGGAGATTCAAAAAGAAATCAACTCCAAATGCCCAGAACGAGAAATGACCATACTATCTAGAAGATTTATGATGAGAATTGCAGAAAGGATTGCCAGTGATAACAAGTACCATGCTCTAATTACTGGTGAGAGTCTGGGTCAAGTGGCCAGTCAAACTGTTCAGGGAATAGCTGTAACTAACAACGCAGTAAAACTGCCTGTCTTTAGGCCTCTTATAGGCATGGACAAGGTAGATATAGTCCGTATCGCCGAAGATATAGAGACCTATGATATATCTATCCGCCCCTTTGAAGATTGCTGCACGGTCTTCCTGCCCAAGCATCCAGTAACGAAACCAAGGGTGGAGGATATAGTTAAATCAGAAGAGGCCTTGGATGTAGACAGTCTAGTGGAAAATGCGGTTAAGAATATGAAGGTTTATACAATAGAATAGGGTTATTAATATTTAGTATTNATTCCAAGTAGTAGAGAATCTTTCAATAGGNGATAAGATTTTCTGTTTACTTGGAATTGTTTTTTTAAAAAAGATATTGACATCATTGNTTAATTTATTTATAATGGTTAAGTCGATAATAAGTTTAGTAATTTTAAACATTTTGTTAACCTATAGTTAACTAATTGAAGGAGAATTTGTATGAATATTGGAGAGAAAATCAAAATATTAAGAAAGAAGAATGGCTTAACCCANGAGGAGCTGGCAGATAGATGTGAGCTAACCAAGGGTTTTATTTCTCAAATAGAACGAGATTTGACTTCTCCCTCTATTGCTACCCTGGTAGATATCTTAGAAAGCCTAGGTACCAATCTCCAGGAGTTTTTTAATGAGGACTCAGAGGAAAAGGTGGTATTTACAGCTGAGGATGTCTTTGAAAATGAAAATGAGGACTTAAACTATATCTTAAAATGGATAATCCCCAATGCTCAGAAAAATTCCATGGAGCCCATCCTCATGGAATTAGGCCCTGGTGGCAGGACCAAGGAGGACCACCCCCATGAAGGAGAAGAGTTTGGCTATGTAATTAGTGGAACTGTGTTTTTACACCTAGGCAGGGACAAGTATAGGGTAAAAAGGGGAGAAAGTTTCTATTACAAGGCAAATTCTAATCATTATCTTNAAAACACAGGAAAAAGTGTTGCAAGGATAATTTGGGTTAGCACACCACCAAGTTTTTAACATAAGGAGGAAGTTAGATGAACATAATAGACTTAGAGAATATAACAATGGAATATGACGGGCTTAAGGTATTGGATGATATAAATCTATCTATCCGCAAGAATGAATTTTTAACCCTCCTTGGACCTAGTGGCTGCGGCAAGACCACAACCTTAAGGATAATCGGAGGTTTTGAAGAACCAACCCAAGGTAGGGTAATTTTTGAGGGGAAGGATATAAGCAAGCTCCCTCCTTATAAGAGAAGAATTAATACTGTCTTTCAAAAATATGCCCTCTTTCCCCACTTAGATGTATTTGGGAATATTGCATTTGGGCTTAAGATAAAAAAAGTCCCTAATCATGAGATAGAAAAAAGAGTTAAGGAGATGCTTAGGCTGGTAGATCTTCGAGGCTTTGAAAACAGGAGTATAGAGTCCTTGAGTGGAGGACAACAACAGAGAATTGCAATAGCAAGGGCCCTGGTGAATGAGCCAGAAGTCCTCCTTTTAGATGAACCCTTAGGAGCCTTAGATTTAAAGCTNAGGAAGGAAATGCAGATTGAATTAAAGAACATCCAACAAAGGATAGGTATAACTTTTATATATGTAACCCATGATCAAGAAGAGGCCTTAACCATGTCAGATACCATAGTTGTTATGAACCAAGGCAAGATCCAGCAAATTGGTAGTCCCATTGATATATATAACGAGCCTAANAATGCCTTTGTAGCCAAATTTATCGGTGAAAGCAATATAATCGACGGAATCATGCATAATGATTTTATTGTCGAATTTTCAGGAAAAACCTTTGATTGTGTAGACAAGGGCTTTAATAAGAAAGAGAAGGTGGAAGTGGTAATCAGACCTGAAGACTTGGAAATTGTCCCGGACTCCCAAGCAAAGCTCAAGGGAACTGTAGAGTCAGTCACCTTTAAGGGGGTTCATTATGAGATGTTNGTTAAGGTGGATGATTTTCATTGGATGGTTCATTCTACAATTATGAAGGAAGTAGGAAGTGAGATAGGATTAAATGTCTTGCCTGAAAATATTCATATTATGAAGAAGGTGGTGGACTAGGATGAAAAGGATAGCATATCCATACCTATTATGGATCCTAATATTTACAATTATACCCTTGCTCTTGGTATTATATTTCGCCTTTACCACTGGAGATAGCCAAAACTTTAATACCTTTAACCTTAGTTTAGAGAATTTCAAGAAGTTNTTTACTCCCATCTACCTGAAGGTATTACTTAAGTCCATTAACCTTGCCCTGGTATCTACAATCCTCTGTCTAGTTATAGGTTATCCCTTAGCCTATATTATTTCCAGGGAAAAGCCTAAGAATAGGAATACAATGATTCTCATGTTTATAATTCCAATGTGGATGAACTTCCTCTTAAGGACCTATGCCTGGTTGACCCTCTTGGGAAGAAATGGACTTGTAAATACTGTTCTGGCAAGACTAGGTCTTCCAGTCCTAGACCTTATGTTTAATGATAAGGCGGTAATGTTGGGTATGGTATATAACTTCTTACCCTTTATGGTTTTACCCATATATTCAGTATTAACTAAGATAGATAAGAGGTTATTGGAGGCCTCAGAGGATTTAGGTGCAGATGTAGCTACCACCTTTAAAAGGGTTATCTTCCCCTTGAGTATACCAGGTGTTATCACCGGAATCACCATGGTCTTCGTTCCAGCCATGAGTACTTTTGTAATATCCAGTTTACTAGGTGGGAACAAGGCAAACCTAATAGGTAACCTAATTGAGCAACAGTTCAGATGGACAGGGGACTGGCATTTTGGCTCATCCATGTCAATAATATTGATGATTTTTATCCTGATAACCATGGCCATTACATCCAGGTTTGATAAGGATAAGGAAGAAGGAGGAAGACTATGGTAAGTAGAGGTTTGAAGAAATTATACGTTTTTCTTATTTTTTTATTTCTATATGCTCCAATAGCAGTTTTAATAGTTTTCTCCTTCAACGATGGCAGAACAAGTGGAACATGGTCTGGATTTACCCTAAGATGGTATGTGGAGTTATTTAAGGATCCAGCCATTCTTAAGGCTCTTTACTATACCTTGTTAATAGCAATTCTAGCTTCTATTATTTCAACAATTATTGGTACATTTGCAGCCATAGGGATTCACAATATGCCTGGTCTGAGTAAAAAGGTGGTTTTAAACCTTAACTATATACCTGTTTTGAATCCAGATATTGTTACTGCAGTGTCTTTGATGGCCTTATATAGATTTTTCAAATTGGATTTTGGATTTACAACCATGTTACTATCCCATATAACATTTTGTATACCCTATGTAATCCTATCCATTTTACCAAAATTAAAGCAGATGAATAAGCACTTGGCAGAGGCTGCCATGGATTTAGGAGCCACACCCTTTTATGCCTTAAGGAAAGTGATTATACCTGAAATCATGCCTGGTATAGTAACAGGAGGCTTGATGGCCTTCACCCTATCCATAGATGACTTCGTCATAAGCTTTTTTAATACAGGCAATGGCGTTTCAAATCTAAGCATCGAGATATTCTCCATGTCTAGAAGGGGAATTAACCCAACCATCAACGCCTTGTCAGCTCTCATGTTTGTCAGTCTACTGGTTCTTTTATTAATCATAAATAAAAGAACAGAAAACCATTAAGTTGAAAGAGGTGGTAGGTTTGAGAAAAGTTAAATCATATATTTTAATTCTAGTGTCCTTAATGCTTATTTTTACCGTTGGCTGTGGTGATGATAGACCCAGTATCAATGTCTTTAATTGGGGAGATTATATAGATACAGATGTAATTAAGGAGTTTGAAGAGGAATTTGGTATAAAGGTTAATTATTCAACCTATGAAACCAATGAAGATATGTATATTAGATTAAAGCAGGGTGGTAGTAGTTATGATGTAGTGATTCCATCTGATTATATGATTGAAAGAATGATTAGGGAAGGTATGCTATCAAAGTTAAACAAGGATAATATTCCTAACCTTTCAAATGTAGATGAAGCTTTTTTGAATCTGGATTATGACCCCGATAATGACTACTCAGTTCCTTATATGTGGGGAACAGTCGGAATCATCTATAATAAGACTATGGTAGATGAGCCTGTAGATAGTTGGGATATACTCTGGGATGAGAAATATGATGACCAGATCATAATGTTAAATAGTCAAAGAGATTCCCTTGCTGTAGCCTTAAAAAGATTAGGTTATTCTATGAACACTAGGGATGTAGTTGAATTAGAAGAAGCAAGAGATGAATTAATAAAGCAAAGACCACTCGTATATGCCTATTTAGGGGACCAGGTCAAGTACACTATGATTGGTGGTGAAGCAGCTATAGCAGTTGTGTGGTCTGGAGACGCAGTAGCTATGATAAGGGAAAACCCTGATTTGGAGTTTGCTATCCCTAAAGAAGGAACCAACTTATGGTTTGATAGTATGGTAATCCCAAACTCTGCTAAGAACAAGGAAGGAGCAGAAGNTTTTATCAACTTCATGGCAAGGCCTGATATAGCAGCTAGGAATACCGAATATATTGGATACTCAACACCTATAACTGAGGCTATAGAAATGCTACCTGATTATATTAGAAATTCCAAAGTAGCCTATCCAGATCCTGAGGATATAAAAAATACCGAGATTTTTAAGGACCCAGCTGATATAGTTGAAGTCTATGATAGGATATGGACAGAAATACATTCCAATTAATTAAACTGCACTGACTAGATGTCAGTGCAGTTTTTATCTACTCTATATGTCAATAACTTACTCATGTCTAGGATTTTCATTTACGACTTTTATTCCCTTGGCAATAGCTGCCACAACATCAGCGTTAAACTGTTGGTTAAAATTAGATATTCTGCTATATAGAAGGCCTTTTTCAGTAACTATGTATTTAGGTGGTAAGGAGTTTAAGGCAATAGCCATAATATCCAACTTACAATGTTCACAACTACATTTTACATCCTCTGTAGTTTCTAGGATATGGTTAAGGGTGTATTTTACTTCATACTCCATCAGGTTATGTAGTTCCATAGGCTCCCTCCTCTTATTTTGTCTTAATTATATCATATTATTTTAGTATTTCATATTTTGGATAAAAGAAAGAATTGGGAGTTGATAGGAGATTGCTTGAGTTACTTATAATTCTCTGGGTATAAAATATATGGGCATAATCACTTTAAAGAAGGTATACTTATTATAGATAGACCTTTTGCATAAAAATACATATGGAGGGATTAGATGGATATACAGTTTTTTGGTGCCGCTAAACTAGTCACAGGATCAAATTTTTTATTGACAACTAAAAACCATAAGATATTAATCGATTGTGGTATGTTTCAGGGAAATAAAGAAAAGGAAATGATGAACTTTGAGGATTTCCCCTATGATGTAGGAGAAATTGATTATCTTATCTTAACCCATGCCCATATAGACCATAGTGGTAGAATACCTAAACTGGTAAAAGATGGATTTAGGGGTAAGATTATTAGCACCAAGGCTACNTATGATCTTTGTAGCATAATGCTCCTGGATAGCGCCAAGATCCAAGAGTCTGATGCAGAGTGGGAGAACAAGAAGAGGACTAGGGCAGGGAAACCTCCGATAGAACCTCTTTACAATATGAAGGATGCTGAGATAAGTTTAAACTATTTTGATCCCTATCACTATGACCAAAGAATAAGACTCAGCGAGGAAATAACCATAAGGTTTAAGGATGCAGGACATATTCTTGGTTCCTCTATTGTTGAGTTGTGGGTTAAGGAAGGGGATGAAACCACAAAGATTGTCTTCTCTGGTGATTTGGGGATGCCAGGAAGACCAATTATTCGGCAACCTGAATATATCAGGGAAGCTGACTACTTAATATTGGAATCTACCTATGGGGATACCAATCATGAGCTTTTTGAAGAGAGTACAGAGAAGCTAATGGATATAATTAATAGAACTGCCTTAAGGGGCGGGACTGTAATTATCCCTTCCTTTGCAGTAGGGAGAACCCAGGAACTCATATATGAATTAAATAAGTACTACGAATATAATCAAGATATACAGGAGCATATGAAGATACCTATATACATCGATAGTCCATTAGCTACCAATGCTACAGCTGTATTTCAGAAGAACTCCAGCAGCTTTAACGAGGAAGCTAGAGATTTAATTCTCAAGGGTGATAACCCATTTTCATTTAGCAATCTTCGATATGTTAAATCTACAGAAGAGTCCATGTCATTGAATAAGGCCAATTATCCCAAGGTTATTATCTCATCCAGTGGTATGGCTACTGCCGGTAGGGTAAGACATCATTTGAAGCATAATCTATGGGATCCTAGAAATAGTCTTGTTTTTGTGGGATACCAGGCTGAGGGCACCTTGGGTCGTATCTTACTAGACGGAGCAGACAAGGTAAAGCTCTTAGGAGAAGAAATAGATGTACAACTGGAAATCTATGACTTGAAGGGATTTTCAGGCCATGCAGACCAAAGGACCATTTTGGATTGGCTAGATAAATTTAACTACAAGCCCAAGAAGATCTTTCTAGTCCATGGGGAAGAAGGTCCAGCCACCACCTTAAGGGAGCGTATCGAGGAGAGATTTGGAATTGAGTGCATCATTCCCAACATGGGAGATAAGATGAGTATCACCAAGGATAGGGTTGAGGTTAGTAGGGGCTTGACTATAGATCCAATCCTTTTACAAGAGGATATAGCCATGGAAATAGAAAATATATCTAGAAAGATTGCAGCACTACAGGATAAACGTGATATGGAAGAATTAAATACCATGGTAGTTAAGAACTACGATGAGCTCAAGAATAAGCTGATAGANCTAAAAAATGATCTCATGGACTTAAATATCCTAATCAGTAAATAGGACTANTGATTACAATGCTTCCAATACAAGAGTTGTTCAATAATAATACTTAATGAAGAAAAATCATAGACACGGAGGGGGATAATGAAATATATAGAGAACTACTCAAATGATCCAAGATATAACCTAGCCTTTGAAGAATATTGCTTTAAGTATTTACCCAGGGATGAAGACTACCTACTCTTATGGATAAATAGCCCGGCTATCATAATTGGAAAGAACCAAAACACAATAGAAGAAGTTAACTCAGAATATATTAAGATGAAGGGCATCCAGGTTGTTCGGAGAATCACAGGTGGTGGAGCAGTATACCATGATCTAGGCAATCTTAATTTTTCCATAATAACAAATGCAGAGGGAAGCAAAATAGACTTTAAAAAGTACAATATTTCCATACTCGAGGCCTTAATAAAACTAGGAGTCAAATGTGAGTTATCAGGTAGGAATGACATTACTATAGAGGGTAAAAAATTCTCAGGAATAGCCCAATCCATTTGGAAGGACAGGGTGCTTAATCACGGAACCCTACTATTCAATACGGAANTAGATGTCCTAAATAATGCCTTAAATGTAAAGAAGGATAAGATTGAATCCAAGGGGGTTAAATCGGTAAAAAGCAGGGTGACCAATATAAAGGATCATCTAAATGTTGATGTGGACATAGAGGAATTTAGGGAAATTCTCGCAAGATCCATTCTTAATACAGATGATGTAGAAGCTAAGACTTTGAAATTAAATGAAGAGCAGCTACAAGAAATAGACAAGCTCTTCCAGGAAAAATACTCAACCTGGGAGTGGAACTATGGAAGTTCACCTCCTTTTAACTATAAGAATTATAGAAGGTTTCCCTTTGGATCAGTTGAAGTAAGATTGGAAGTCAAACATGGAAGTATTAGTGAATGCAAAATATATGGTGATTTTTTTGGTACTGAGGATATTAGTATATTGGAGAAGAGGTTAATTGGGCAAAAATACGAAAAGGAAGGGTTAGGTAAATTTTTGAAGGAAATAGACCTGAAGGAATATTTTGGGGGGATTAGAAAGGAAGATTTCCTAGATTTATTAATTAACTAAAAATTAACAAAAATAATTAAATGTTTTTAAAAAAGAAATATTGCAAGTTAAAATACCAAAACTTGCAATATTTCTTTTTACTTTTTAAATTGTCTGATAAATTAAAAGCGATATGAAAGATTCGAGACTCGAAACTGCAGAATGGCTTGATTTAGCATTTTGGTAACGCTTGCAGAGAATAAAAATCACTTGTTTTTAAAAAANAATATGATATTATTATGTTGAAGATAGGTATTTTTGTGACAATAAAACTAATTGAGGAGGTATTATGATGGAGAAAAAAACCGTCGTACTGGGAGTAATTGGGTCAGATGTCCACGCAGTTGGAAACACAATTCTCGATTATTCCTTAACAAATGCAGGATTTAATGTAGTCAATATTGGAGTGTTATCATCACAGGAAGACTTTATCAACGCAGCAATTGAAACAAATGCAGATGCAATTTGGGTTTCATCCCTTTATGGTCATGGTGAAATAGACTGTAGGGGCATGAGAGAAAATTGCGAAGAAGCAGGCCTAAAGGACATACTTCTTTATGTAGGAGGTAACATTGTTGTAGGTAAACAGGACTGGGATGTTGTTNATAAGACCTTTAAGGATATGGGATTTGATAGGGTATATCCACCTGGAACCTCAGTAGAAGAAGGTATTAATGATATGAAAAAAGACTTAGGCATAGCTTAGGGGGATATCATGGATTGCTACCTATTTATTGACTTTGGAAGCACCTATACAAAAGTTACTCTAGTAGATATTGACAAGGAAGAAATTGTTGCTACTGATAAGGCNTATACAACTGTACAGACAGATGTAACTATAGGTTTAAATAATGCCTTGGATAGACTATTTACTAAAGTAAAAGACGATGTAAGGATAGTTAAGAAACTTGCTTGTTCATCTGCAGCGGGTGGTTTAAAAATAATTGCCATAGGTTTGGTACCAGAGCTAACAGCTGAAGCAGCTAAAAGGGCTGCTCTAGGAGCTGGTGCTAGGGTTATTAAGACCTATAGCCATAACCTAAATAATAGTGAAGTACTTGAAATCAAGAATTCAGATGTAGATATGATCCTTCTAGCAGGGGGAACTGATGGCGGTAACAGTGAATGTATAATGCATAATGCAGAAATGCTTGCAAAACATGAGATTGATGTACCTGTTGTAGTAGCAGGAAACAAATCGTGTGCCGATAACATAGTTGAAATCTTTCAAGACAAGGTTGAATACTATATCACTGAAAACGTTATGCCCAACCTAAAGAGCATCAATGTTGAACCTGCAAGGGAGACCATAAGAAGCATCTTCATGAGACAGATAGTCAATGCTAACGGCATGGAGAACGTAGAAAAATCTATATCTGGAATATTGATGCCAACTCCAGCATCTGTTTTAAAGGCAGCAGAAACCTTATCCCTAGGCACTAAGGATGAGGACGGTATAGGAGACTTAGCTATTGTTGATATAGGTGGAGCCACTACTGATATCCATTCAATCGGTGAAGGTGCACCAAGTAGAGCAGGTGTATATTTGAGGGGCCTAGAAGAACCACTGGCCAAGAGAACTGTCGAGGGAGACTTAGGAATGCGTTATTCTTCATTATCAGTTTATGAAGCAGCTGGAAGCAAGGTCCTCAAGAAGTACTTAGATATTGAAGAATACGATTTAGAATATGAATTTACCAAGAGACACGAGCATACATCTTTTATAGCAGAGACAGACAAGGATATCAGATTCGATGAGGCTATGGCAAAGGTATGCGCTGACATATCGATGAAGAGGCATGCAGGAGTGGTAGAGGAAATCTATTCTCCATTAGGAACAATCCTGTCCCAGACTGGTAAGGACCTTATGGAGCTCCCCTATGTAATAGGAACAGGCGGGGTAATAGTAAATAGCAAGAATCCTCAGGCTATATTAGAAGCAACAACTTTTACCATGGACGATCCTACTTCATTGAAACCAAGGAAACCAGAATTTCTGATAGACAAGGAGTATGTTCTATCAGCAATGGGTTTACTTTCAATGGTTGACAAGAGTATGGCAGTAAGGATGTTAAAAAAATATATTGTAAAGTGTGGAGGGAATACGAATGGAATTAAAGAATAAAAGATGGACAGAAGAAGAATTCTTTAAGGTTAGAGAAGAAGTTCTTAACTCCTGGCCAACAGGTAAAGATGTAGACCTACAAGAAGCTGTAGACTACTTAAAGAAAGTGCCAGAAGAGAAGAACTTTGCAATAAAATTAAAAAAGGCAAAGGAGGCGAAAGTTACATTAGCTCAACCAAGAGCTGGAGTTGCATTAATTCCTGATCACATTGAGTTGTTGAACTTTCTAGACAAAGAAGGCGGNGCTGACTTCTTACCTTCTACAATTGACTCCTATACTAGACAAAACAGATATGAAGAATGTGAAGTCGGTATCGAAGAATCAGAAAAGGCCGGTAGGTCACTACTTAATGGATTCCCAGCAGTTAACCATGGGGTTAAGGGCTGTAGAGAAGTATATGAATCAGTAAATTTACCAGTTCAAGCTAGACATGGTACACCTGACTCTAGACTATTGGCAGAAATTATCCATGCTGGTGGATGGACATCCAATGAGGGTGGAGGAATTAGTTACAACGTTCCATATGCTAAATCTGTATCAATCGAGAAGAGTTTAAGAGACTGGCAATACTGCGACAGACTAGTTGGTTTCTATGAAGAGCAAGGCATTACCATAAACAGGGAGCCATTTGGACCATTAACAGGTACACTAGTGCCACCATCAATGTCAAATGCTATAGGTATAATAGAAGCTTTACTAGCAGCTGAGCAAGGCGTAAAGAACATAACAGTAGGATATGGACAATGTGGTAACCTGGTCCAAGACGTAGCTGCTGTAAGGGCTCTAGAAGAGCAGACAGAAGAGTACCTAGAGCACTATGGCTACAAAGATATGGTAATTACTACAGTATTCCATCAATGGATGGGAGGATTCCCAAAAGACGAAGCTAAGGCATTTGGAGTAATATCCTTAGGTTCTATAGCAGCTGGTTTAGCTGGAGCTACAAAAGTTATAGTTAAGACACCACATGAGGCTGTTGGTATCCCAACTAAGGAAGCTAATGCTGCAGGTATCAGGGCTACAAAGATGGCTCTTAGCATGTTAGGTGGCCAAAGAATGCCAGATGCAAAGGCTATAGCAGACGAGAAAGCAATTATCAAGGCTGAAACCAAGTGCATCCTAGACAAGGTATTAGAACTAGGAATGGGAGACTTAGCTATAGGAACAGTTAAGGCCTTTGAGCAAGGTGTAATAGATGTTCCATTTGCTCCATCCAGATATAATGCAGGTAAGATCTTACCAGCTAGAGATAACGTAGGTTGCGTAAGGTACCTAATGACTGGTAATATTCCATTCTCAAAAGACCTACTTGACTTCAACAGACAAAGACTAGAAGAAAGAGGAAGGTATGAAGGAAGAGAAGTTGGATTCGCAATGACAGTGGACGATATTTTTGCTGTAGGTAAAGGAACTCTAATAGGAAGACCGGAGGGGAAATAAATGAAAATAGTTGATATCGTATGCTCAGCAGGTAAAACTGGATTTTATTTTGACGACCAATTAGCCATCAAAAGAGGGGCTAAACATGATGGTATGTTCTACTTAGGAGAGCCAATGATCGAAGGATTCTCCCAAATAAGACAAGCAGGAGAAAGTATTTCAGTAATGCTTATACTAGAAGACGGACAAATAGCTCATGGAGATTGTGCTGCAGTACAATACTCAGGAGCAGGTGGAAGAGACCCATTATTCTTAGCAGAAGATTTTATACCTATAATTGAAGGACCTATCAAGGAAAGACTAGTTGGTAGAGATGTAGTAGACTTTAAGGAATTTGCAGAAGAAGTTGACAAGATGGTTATCGATGGTAAGAGACTTCACACCGCAATTAGATATGGTGTAACTCAAGCCTTACTTGATGCAGCAGCTAAGGCTAAGAAGGTTACAATGGCTGAAGTTGTTCAAGAAGAGTACAATACTGGTGTAGAACTAAAGGCTATCCCAATATTTACGCAATCAGGCGACGACAGATATACTAATGCTGACAAGATGATTATTAAGGAAGCAGACGTACTTCCTCACGGCCTATTCAATAACGTTGAAGAAAAATTAGGTCTTCAAGGTGAAAAACTAAAGGAATACATCGAGTGGTTAAGAGATAGAGTTCTTAACAACAGGGCCCGTGAAGACTACGTTCCTGTATTTCATATAGACGTTTATGGAACCATCGGAGAATTATTAGACAATGACATAGAAAAAATGACTGAGTACCTAGGAGAGCTAGAAGAAGCTGCTAAACCATTTAAGCTAAGAATCGAAGGTCCAATGGATGTTGGTTCAAGAGAAGCTCAAATGGAAGCTATGAGAGATTTAAGAGCTAGCCTAGAAGCAAAAGGTATCGGAGTAGAGCTAGTTGCTGACGAATGGTGCAACACTCTTGAAGATGTTAAATACTTTGCTGATAACAAGGCTGGACATATGATCCAAGTGAAAACTCCAGACCTAGGAGGAGTAAACAATACTATAGAAGCCCTAGTTTACTGCAACGAAGTAGGAATAGGATCATATATAGGTGGTACTTGCAACGAAACCAACAGGAGTGCAGAGGTTTGTGCAAATATAGCTATGGCTTGTGGAGCAACTCAAATCCTAGCTAAACCTGGTATGGGTGTTGATGAAGGTATCATGATTGTAAACAATGAAATGAACAGGGTTTTAGCATTAGTAAATAGAAGATAACATAACATAATGCAAAACAAATAAAGGTGGGATATAGTGAAACAAATTGATGCAGGGTTAATAACTAAAGAAGTAAAACGATTGGTTATGGAAGCAAACTATTTTCTTCCTGACGATGTCATGGAAGCCTTAAAGAAGGCAAAAGAGGAAGAAAAATGGGAATTGGCTGAAGCAACCCTAGACAAGATTATCGAAAATGCTGAAATAGCAAAGAATGACGTTGCCCCAATGTGTCAAGATACGGGTATGGCTATCGTATTTGTGGAAATGGGTCAGGACGTCAGGATTGTAAATGGATATATTGAAGATGCTATAAATCAAGGAGTTAGGGAAGGCTATGAAGAAGGTCTTCTAAGGAAATCAGTAGTTGGAGATCCCTTAAACAGAGTAAACACCAAGGACAATACACCAGCAGTAATCAACTATTCAATAGTTCCTGGTGACAAACTAAAGATCACTGTTGCTCCTAAGGGCTTTGGCTCTGAGAATATGTCAAGGTTAAAGATGTTAAAACCTGCAGAAGGACTAGAAGGGGTTAAGGACTTTGTCTTAGAGACAGTTGAACTAGCTGGGCCTAACCCCTGCCCACCTATTGTTATAGGTGTTGGAATTGGTGGGTCATTTGATAGGGCTGCCTTACTTGCTAAAAAATCCCTTATGAGATCATTCGATGATTATAATAATAATCCATTCTATGCCGACCTGGAAAAAGAGTTGCTTGAACTTGTTAATGAGTTAGGAATTGGACCTCAAGGATTTGGTGGAAAGACTACAGCATTAAGAGTGTTTATAGAATACTACCCAACTCACATTGCTGGATTGCCAGTAGCTGTAAATATCCAATGTCACGCCACTAGACATAAAGAAGTAGTGCTTTAGGAGGGTAAATATGAAGAAAACTTTGACTACACCTTTAAAAGTAGAAGATTTGAAAGATTTAAAAGCTGGTGACGATGTTTATATAACAGGATATATCTATACGGCTAGGGACGCTGCCCACAAGAGGCTAGTTGAGTTATTNGAGCAAGGTAAGGAATTGCCTATAGATGTTGAAGGTGCCATTATTTACTATGTTGGACCTACGCCACCAAAGGAAGGAGAGCCTATAGGTTCAGCAGGGCCAACCACTAGCTACAGGATGGATTCTTATGCTCCACAGCTCTTAGACCAGGGCTTATTAGGGATGATTGGAAAAGGTAAGAGAGGCCAAGAAGTTAAAGATAAGATAGTAGAGAAGGGTGCTGTTTATTTTGCAGCAATCGGTGGAGCTGCTGCCCTAATCAAAAAGACAATCAAGTCTGCAGAGGTAATAGCTTATGAGGATTTGGGCGCAGAGGCTATTAGGAAGATTTATGTGGAAGACTTTCCAGTGACTGTGATTAATGATGCACATGGAAATGATCTATATGAATCAGGTAGAAAGGAATACTTAGAATGGCTAAAGGAAAATTAGAAATAAAAAAAATGGCAACCGCTGGTTCTGTTGAGTCAAATGACATTTTAATTATGATTTCTCAGGGTGAAGGAGACATAGAAATTGAGCTAGAAAGTGTCGTTGAAAAACAGTTCGGTGAAGACATAAAAAATGTAATACGCGAAACTCTTATAGAAGAAGGGATAACAGATGCTAAGGTTATTGCCAAAGATAAAGGTGCATTAGACTTCACCATAAAGGCAAGGGTCAGGGCATGTGTTCAGAGAGGAGTGGAAGCATAATGAACTATAGATCACTACTCTTTATTCCTGGAAACAATCCTGGTATGCTACAAAGTTCAGATATCTTAGGTGCAGATGGTATAATCATTGACCTAGAGGACGCTGTTGCATTAACTGAAAAAGATGCAGCAAGAATCTTAGTAAGGGAATATTTAACCACTTTTGAACCTAGAAAAGGCGTATTTATAAGAATTAATCCTCTAGATAGTCCGTACTTTTACGACGATTTAGATGTGATTAAGGATCTAAAGATAACAGGTATAGTGCTTCCCAAGGCTGGAGTAGAGCCTATGACCAAGTTGGAAGAGTACTTAGATGAGCATGATTTAGATTTAGAGGTTATTCCTTTGGTAGAAACAGCTATNGGTCTAGAAACTGCACTAGAAATAGTGCAAGTTTCTGACCGAATTATTGGTTTATTTTTAGGCGCTGAGGACCTGACCTTGGATCTTGGAGCCAAGAGGACCAAGGAATCAAAGGAAATAGAATATGCTAGATCAAGAATTATAGCTGCAGCTAAAGCCTTTGGTATCCAAGCCTTTGATACTCCATTTACAGATACTGATGATATCGAAGGACTTAGGATTGATACCAAGAATGCTAAGGATTTAGGAATGACAGGTAAGACTGCCATCAGTCCTAGACACGTAGATGAGATTAATAAGGCCTTTTCACCTACTGAAGAAGAAATTGATTATGCATTAAGGGTTGTGGAAGGTGTTAAAGCGGCAAATGAAAAAGGATTAGGGGCATTCTCATTAGATGGTAAGATGATAGATGCACCTATTATTAAGAGGGCTTTAAATCTTTTAAAGACCAGTGGAGACTATAAGGAGGAATATGATGAACTACTTAAATAATATTGATGTAAGAACTGTAAAAGTTCTAGAGCAATCAGAATTTCCTTCTAAAAGTCAACCTAAAAACAAATTAATCGAAAATGCTGAAGAATTAATTAGAGGTTTGGGACTAAAAGACAATGCAGTTGTGTCTTTCCACCACCATTTAAGAAATGGTGATAAAGTATTAAATACAATCATGAAGGAAATTCAGAGGACTGGAGTAAAAGGGCTTACNCTGGTAGCAAGCTCACTCTTCCCAGTTCATGCTGAGATAATACCACTATTACAAGATGGTACAATAGAGAATATTGTAACCTCCTATATAAGTGGGGATCTAGCCAAGGCAATCAGCTATGGCGAATTAAAGGGTAATATAATTATGCAAACCCATGGCGGTAGAGCAAGGTCAATCTTAAATGGGGAAATAGAAATTGATGTTGCCTTTATTGCCTCACCAAGTGCGGATAAATATGGCAACATATCAGGAGTAAATGGACCTAACTCCTGCGGTACCTTGGGCTATGTAATAGCTGACAGCATTAAGGCGAAGACGGTTGTATCAGTAACTGATTGCCTGGTGGATTATCCAAACTATCCTGCAGACATTACTGAGGATTATGTTGATTACGTCCTTCTGATTGATTCAATTGGACGTAAGGAAGGTATCGTTTCAGGAACTACTAAAGTAACTAAGGACCCAATTGGCCTCAAGATAGCTAAAGATACCTTAAAGGTAATGGAGGCTACTGGCCTACTAAAGGATGGATTGAGTTACCAAAGTGGGGCTGGAGGAATCTCCCTAGCTGTAACCGCCTTTTTAAGGGACTATATGATCGAAAACAATATTAAGGGCAGTTTTGCATCAGGTGGTATAACAGGATACCTGACTAATATGTTGGAGGAAGGTCTTTTCTCATCCCTCTTCGATGTTCAGTGCTTCGACCTAGAGGCTATAGAATCATTAAAGAGGAATCCTAACCATATTAGGATGAGTGCATCCCAGTATGGTAACTCTGAAGTATCAGCAGTAGTGGATAACCTGGATATAGTTATCTTAGGGGCTACGGAGATAGACACGAACTTTAACGTAAATGTAACTACAGGTGCAGATGGAGTTTTGATGGGTGGATCAGGTGGACACGCAGATACTGCAGCAGGTAGTAAGGTATCCATTATTGTATCCAAGCTATTCTCATCCAGAATCCCTTTGATAAAGGATAGGGTGGATGTAATTACTACCCCAGGTACAACTGTAGATGTATTGGTTACTGAAAGAGGAATATGTGTGAACCCCTTGAGGACGGATTTAATAGAAGCCTTCAAGAAGGCTAAATTAGATATAATAGACATAAAGGATCTAAAGGCATATTCCGAAAGTATAATGGGTAAACCAGAACCCATTGAAAAAACGGATAGGATAATCGGTCTGTCCCAGTACAGGGATGGTAGAATAATTGATTATATCTATCAAGTGAAGAAATAAATTCTGCAAATTTACAAATAAAGAGTTGCATTTTAGCAACTCTTTATTTATATATATGGTATAAGCATTTATTAAATTTGCAAAGAGGGATTAATATGTTTTTTAGTGATGAAATCAATCTGAATAATCCAAGGGAAGTTCAAGAGATCAAGGAGTTTTTAGGCAAGTTTGATGTGGTGTGGGACAATCCAGATAAGACCTATGTCATTCGTGACAAGGGGAAAATTATTTCAACAGGATCAGTATCGGGAAATATTTTAAAGTACTTCTTTTCAGAGGAAGAGTATAAGGGCCAAGGGACTATGACCATTATATATAACTCCCTATTAAACTACTTGGTTGAAAAGAATATAGGCTCCTACTTTGTCTTTACAACCCCGTCTAATAAGAAGATATTTGAATCCTTAGGGCTAAATGAGGTTCATTCCACAGACAAGGTTACCCTGTTTGAAGGTGGCTTCTACAGCTATAATAAATGGATAGATAAGGTTAAATCCTATATAGGCCCCAAAAAAGGTAGAAGGGGAGCCATTATAGTAAACTGTAATCCCATGACCCTAGGACACAAGTATCTAATGGAGAAGGCCTTGGATGAGGTTGATGAGCTCTTGATATTTGTTGTAGAAGAAGACAAGTCAGTTTTCCCCTTTAAGGATAGGTTTGGCATTTTGCAAAAAGAACTATCCTCCTATGACAGGATAAAGTTACTTGAGGGTGGTCCCTATATCATCTCCCAGGCAACCTTCCCTACCTATTTCATCAAGAAAAAGGATGAAATGTTAGAGACCTATACTAACCTGGACGGCAGTATATTTGCTGATAAGATAGCCAAGGATTTAGAAATTGATATAAGATTCTTTGGTTCAGAACCAACAGATCTAGTAACCCTGGCCTATAATAAATCCATGGATAGAATCTTGAAAAGCCGCGGGATAGATGTTAAGATTCTTGAGAGGAAATCCTTGGATGATACCATCATAAGTGCCTCTAGTGTCAGAAAGCTTATCAAGGAAGATAGATTNGAAGAAGCCTTTAAATACCTCCCATCTAGCACCATAGAATATCTGAAATCGGATAGGGGAAGGGAAGTTATAGAAAAGATTAAAGAGTTGTAAGATGGAAGTTGTCTATTCAAGACTGGGTAGACAACTTTTATTGTATTTTCTAACAATTTGGGTATATATAAACTATTGAGAGACAATATGATAAGAGAGGTGTAAGAAAGTATGAAGAAGATCAAGATTGCAGATGGCATTCATATGCTGACAATGAATGTAGAGGATATCCTCTTTGAGGGGATATGGGAATTAGCAAATGGAGTTACCCTGAATTCATATGTTGTAAAAGGGGATAAGACAGCCATTATAGATGGCGTCATAGGATGGGATGGGGTACCGGAGACCCTATATAAAAACCTGGAAGAAATCGACGNAAATCCCCAGGACATAGACTACTTAATTGTAAACCATATGGAGCCTGACCATTCTGGATGGATTNAGAGCTTTGAGAAGATAACCAAGGACTTTGAAATCATATGTACTGATAAAGCAGCCAAATTGGTTACCTCATTTTACGGTAATGATGAAAGGATAAGGGTAGTTAAGGAAGGGGACACTCTTGATCTAGGGCAAGGTAAGTTACTAAGCTTTCACCCTACTCCAAATGTTCATTGGCCTGATACCATGCTGACCTATGAAGCTAGCACCAANACCCTCTTTTCATGTGATATGTATGGTGCCTTCGGTAGAATGGTAGACCACCATTTTGACGATGAATTAACACCAGAGGAAGTTGAGTTTTTTGAATATGAAGGGATAAGATACTTTTCCAATGTAATGACTACCTTTATACCTTCTCTTAGGAAGGCTATTGAGAAGACTAAGGAACTGGATGTAAAAACTATAGCTCCTGGTCATGGACCAGTATACAGGTCTAATCCACANAAAATAATAGCTGACTATTATAGATTTACTCAATATGCTCAGGGAGCTGGCAAGAGGGAGGTAACCATCCTTTGGGGTTCCATGTATGGAATGACCAAGAAAGCAGTTGATTATATTAAGGATATTTTAGATAAACAGGGCGTAAAGGTAAACATCCTACAAATGCCTCAAGAGAGCCATAGTGAGATGATTGCTACGGTATTTAAATCTGCTGCTGTAATAATTGCAGCTCCTACCTATGAATATAGACTCTTCCCACCAATCGCCACTGCCATGGAGGAGATTGGCAGGAAGAAGATATCTGGGAAAACAGCCTTTAGGTTTGGTTCCTACGGCTGGTCCGGTGGTGCTGAAAATGAGCTTAAGGGTATCTTAGAGAGGAATAAGATGAATTGGGAATTTATTGAATCTGTAGAATTCCAAGGCTCGCCTAAAGCAGAAGACCTACAGAAGATAGAAGAAGGAGTGCTAGATACAATAAAAAGAATGGAAGGTAAGATTGTAGAATAGAAGTTTGCTAAGGGACCGAACAGGTCCCTTACTTGTTTTTATCATTTTTATCTACCTTCTCCCAATGGTCTACTTTTGGTTTTGAAGATTAGGTAATCTATGATAGAATAGTAATGGTTAAATACATAAGTTTACTCATATCATTTTCAGTTACAAGATTTTAGACATAGAGGTGGATAGATGAATTACTTAATTATCGGTTTTATTTTTATACTGGCATTATTAGCAATAAGGATTTCAAATAAACATGGTATCCCAGCCCTCCTATTATTCATAGTACTAGGTATGACCTTTGGCGCTTTGGGCTTTGAATTTGATGATTACCAATTTGCTGATGGATTTGCCACAGTGGCCCTAATGATAATCATGTTTTATGGCGGATTCGGTACTAATTGGAGCATGGCTAAACCTGTTGCCAAAGAGGCGATTATTTTGAGCTCTTTAGGAGTAGTTGCGACAGCTCTCATAACCGGCTTATTCTGTTACCTTATCTTAGGATTTGGTTTGTTTGAAGGCATGCTTATAGGCTCAATAGTAGGTTCTACTGATTATGCTAGTGTATCAAATATTTTACGATCTAAGAACTTGAATTTAAAATATAATACAGCCTCCCTACTTGAGTTAGAAAGTGGTTCAAATGACCCAACAGCCTATACTATGACCATGGTATTCTTATCTGTTATTATTGGTACCGATGTTTCAGTTCCAGTACTTATATTTTCACAGGTTGCTATAGGTATTCTGACAGGTTTTATTTTTGCCTTTATTATAGGGATACTATTAAAGAAANTTCAATTCGGAGCAGATGGGCTCTACTCAGTCTTTATGGCATCTGCCATGCTGATTACCTACTCAACTGCAGATCTTCTAAGAGGTAATGGATATTTGGCCCTATATATTTTAGGTATATATTTGGGAAATATGGAGTTTAGAGGGAAACGAGAAGTAGTATTTTTCTTTGATGGATTAACAGAGCTCATGCAGATTGGCCTATTCTTTATATTAGGTCTTTTATCAAATCTCAGTGGCTTTATAGCGACCTTCCCCCTTGCACTGGCTATCATGTTGTTTATGACCATAATTGCAAGGCCTGTTACTGTATATGGCTTAATGCTACCATTCAAGCTTAAGATTAACCAATTAAATATCATATCCTTGGCTGGTATTCGTGGGGCAGCAGCTATAGCATTTGCTATATTGGCTGTCAATAGTGACGCTATCGTTTCTGTAGACATTTATCATATAGTATTTGGGATCTGTGTCCTATCGTCCCTGGTCCAAGGCTCCCTTATGCCACCCGCAGCTAGGAAATGGGAGATGCTAGACCCCAACGATACTGTATTAAAGACCTTCAACTACTATCAAGACAAGGCTGAAATTGGTTTTTTGGAAACCAGAATCAACCCTGGGAGTCCTTTAATTGGTACTAAGGTAAAGGATTTGAATCTTACCTTTGACTTTATTGTTGCTAAAATAGAACGGGAAGGTAAAACTGTTGTCCCTAGGGGTCATAAAACCATTGAAGAAGGAGATTTAATAGTTTTAGGTGGCGAGGTTCATTTTGACGAAACTGGTCAAGATCTAATAGAGTTTACCATCCCAGCTGGTCATCAGTGGGAGAATTGCTATGTTAAGGACTTAGATTTGCCCAGTAACAGGCTCATTGTCATGATACAACGTAAGGACTGCGATATCATAGTTCCTGTAGGAGATACCCGACTCCTAGCTGATGATAAGGTAGTTATGATAGAGGCTGGGCATGATTTAAAATTCCCAAAGAATGAAAATAACAAGGGAAATACTGATTAAATAGCTAGGTCTATCTTGATTTAAAAGGTAGACCTTTTATTATAATTATAATAATTGTAATTATAAACAACACCTTGACAAATGTACAAAAAGAGATTATTATATAGAGAATTAAACCTTTATTTAGCGCAATAAAGTGAGAAAGAACTTTGACGAGGAAGATGGAAATATCAAAGTAAAAGAAAGAGGGTTTGCATATGTATGGTATAGACGAGGTAATTTTAGAATACTCAAGGAGTGATTATTCAGTTCATCTATCTGATTTTGAGTATAAGATTGATTGCTCCCTGGGTACTAACCCTTATGGTAAATCGCCAGCCTTAAAGATTAGCCAAGATGCCTTTGACACTATAGAGCTATATCCAGAGGACAATGGAGAACTAGTAAAGGGAATAATAAAATATTTTGATGAGGTAGCTGAGCTTAATACTTATAATATAGCCTTTGGTTGTGGCTCAATTGGCACCTTACTTACAATCAATAGGATGTTTTTGAAGCCTGGCAAGAAGATNCTGGGGATAGCTCCTCAATTCTCAGCAGTTATTGACGATTTTAACATGTATGGGGCTGACTATAATCCTGTCCATCTAAAAAAGGATAATAATTACAAGTTTGTTTTGGATGACTTCCTTAATGAGTTACTTAAGATAAGTGATGCTTACATATATATCGATAATCCCAACAACCCTACGGGGCAGGTTATTCCCAGGCATGATTTAGAAATAATCATTAGTGAAGCAGAAAAAAGAAATAGTTTTGTTGTAATTGACGAGGCCTATGGTGATTATATGGATATGGAAGAATCAGCAGTAGCCCTTGTGGAGAAATTTGATAATCTGGCTGTAGTCAGAACCTTTTCAAAGGGGCTAGGAGCAGCTGGAATTAGATTGGGCTATGTTATTGCTAACAAGGTCTTTATAGACACTTTTAACACAGTAAATATTCCTTTTTCAAAGAGCACCATTGCCAACTATGTGGCAGCTCAAGTCATTAATAGTGGCTGGCACAGAGAAAATAAACAGAAAATAATTGAGGGGAAAAGAAGGATTCTAGGTGAGTTATCTACACTCAAGGTAGGATACACTTCAGAGGAGNTCCCTATTTCTGTCATATATTGTGAAAATGAAGATATTGACTTGGAAAAAGTCATGGAGAAGACAGGGCTTAAGGTTGTCACCTGTAGTGGATATGTTGGCCTTGGCAAGAATGCTATTAGGTTGAATCTTCATAAGGATATTGACCTATTAATGGATTGTCTCAAGGAGACAGAAAGATTTATAAAAACAGTGTGAACTTATTATGCATTCTAGGTTTTAACCTTAATTACATTTATATAGGAGGGATGTTATGGAAGGGAAGACTAGTATGAAAAATGTCATCAAGTATGCAGGGGCCTTTGTAGCATTTATGATTGGCTCTGGTTTTGCTACAGGTCAGGAGATTATGCAATTCTTTACTGCTTATGGTATTAAGAGCATTGGTGGTGTTCTCATCAGTATGACTCTATTTTCCTTGGTAGGAGCTATCTTGATGAGGTATGGGTTTAGGGAAAAAGACAATCCCTATGACAATCCATTTCAATACTATTGTGGACTTATATTTGGTAAATTCTTAGAGTGGTTTATACCTATTTTCTTATTCATGGTAGTTGTTGTTATGATATCAGGTTCTGGAGCGACTATGCATCAGTATTTCGGCACACCACAACTTNTGGGAACCTTGATAATGGCAATTTTAGTACTTATAACGAATTATTTTGGCTTGGAAAAAATTGTAGATATCATAGGGTACTTAGGGCCCTTGACTATTATATTTACCTTGGTAATTTCAGTATATGCCTTGATAATAAATCCAGATGGACTATCTCAGATATCTGAGGCAATGGCTCATATGAAGGATATGCCTAGGGCAACAGCCAGTCAAAATACCTGGTGGTTGGCAGGAACCCTATATGTAGCCTATAACGTAACAGGNTCTATTCCATTCTTATCAGAGATGGGAAAGACAGCTAATACTAAGAAAGAAGCTATCTGGGGTGGAGTTTTGGGAGGTATAACCTTGATGTTAGCTGGGCTACTATTGAACCTTGCCCTACTGTCCTACATCAGTCAGGTGTCAGATTTGGAAATTCCAAACCTCTACCTATCTGATTTGATATCACCAGCAGCAAGTTTTGTATTCTCAATCATCTTAATCTGTGAGATCTACAGTACAGCTGCTCCTATGATGTGGGTTGCTGTGAGACAGTTTGGGGGTAAGGAAGGGTCTAAGAGGAGCAAGATAGTCTTGGTTATTCTAACCATCATAGCCTTTGCAGGTGGACAGTTGCCCTTTGGTAAACTAGTAGGAACTGTTTACCCCTATACAGGATATTTGGGAATNGTAGTCTTAATCTTGGTTATTATTAAAACCCTAGGGGAAAAAAGAATAGCAAAAAATAATAATTAGCAAGATAACTATAAAAGAAATCAGTGTGGGATTTATATAGACCTGCACTGATTTTTCTTCTTTAATAGGAGAGTCATGATATAATAAAAGTAAGAGTAGATTACAAGATTAGCTAAAGGAGGCAGGGTAATGGATTACATATGTAAAAGATGTGATGCAAGATACGATGACAGCTATGAGGGCTGGAGATGCGGATGTGGCGGGTCCTTGTGGCTCGATTGGGAGGTTAAGTTCTCTAGAGAAGATATTAGAGAGAATGACTTTACCTTATGGAGATATGACAAGGCTTATCCTGTAAAAAAAGAAGAACTTGTATCAACCTTTGGTGAAGGAATGACACCACTAACAGAAGAGACCTGGGATGATTACAAAATATATATTAAAAATGATGCCCTTATGCCTACTGGCTCTTTTAAAGACCGTGGTGTGGTCATGATGATAAATCATCTAGCTCTAAAAGGTATAAAGGTTATAACTGAGGACTCATCCGGTAATGCTGGAGCCTCAGTGGCAGAGTATGCTACTAAGGCTGGAATGGATTGTAGTATTTTTGCTCCAGAAGGAACTTCTGAGGGGAAGGTAGCTCAGGTTATTTCATCCAAGGCCAAGCTCAATTTGATAGCAGGACCTCGTGAAAACACCGCCCGAGCAGCACAGACTTCCATTGATGGTTTTTATGCTAGCCACAACTGGAATCCCTACTTTATAGAGGGGGTCAAGTCNATGGCTTATGAAATCTGGGAGCAAATGGGATTTTCAGCACCTGATAATATTATCTGTCCTATTGGCAATGGAAGTATAGGTCTAGGCCTGGCCCAAGGCTTCAATGAGCTACTTGCCAATGGAGAAGTAGACAAGCTTCCAAGGATTTTTGGGGTCCAGTCTGAAAACCGTAACTCTGTTTATAGGGAGTTCCATGGTATAAAGGATGAATTTGAACCGAAACCAACGATTGCAGAGGGGATAGCCCTTTTATCATCTAGCAAGAGCAAGGAGCTGGTAGAGGCCATTAGAGCTACCAAGGGTGAAATGGTTCAAGTAACAGAAGAAGATATTATAAAAGCACTCAAAGCCATTTGTAAGAAGGGATATTATATCGAACCTACATCTGCTACAGCTTTTGCAGGAGCTAGTCATCTAATCAGGGATAAGAAAATAAGCCCTAAGGATAAGACGGTTGTTATTGTATCAGGTAATGGTTTAAAGGCAAGCGAAAAGATTTTAAAATACATCAATATATAGAACAAACAAGTATAAGCAGGTCGGATGAAATCTCATCCGGCCTAANATTTTGATATATAATCGGCATAATCTCCAATATTTAATTGATACTGCTTATAAATCTCTCTAAAGGGTAGAATTTAATTAAGAGTTCTAAGGAGGTTGACTATGTTGGAGATTAAAAGTGGAAGCAATAAATTCTATATAGGAGAATCAGAGAATGACCCAATAGCATATATTTCCTATGTGCATACTGGAGAAGGTGCTATTATCATTGATAGTACCTATGTGCCCAAGGAGATGGGGGGGCAAGGAATTGCAAAACAGCTATTAAAAACAGCGGTGGATTGGGCAAGGAAAGAAGATAAGAAGATTATTCCCGTATGTCCTTATGTAAAATACCAGATGGAGAAAAATCCAGAATACCACGACATGATTCATAAGTAAAATGGTATAATAGGATTGTCTAGAATGATTCTTGACCTTAGAATAGATAGTATTTATATACTATCTATTTTTATTGAAACTTTTTTTGACTATAATCCGTCTTATAGATAGAAGATCTTCTAAGTGAGGTGTATCAAAATTAAAATAAATAGGAAAGAATTTGAAGAACTGTTTAATAAGTATAAGACTGATATCTATAGGCTTGCCTATACCTATGTTAACAATCAAGCTGATGCCCTGGATATAGTCCAGGAAACAGCCTACCAATCCTACCTATCCAAGAACAAACTAAAGGATAAGAGTAAGTTTAAATCATGGATTTTAAAGATAGCAGCAAATAAGTCTAAGGACCTCCTTAGAAAAAACAAGCCCATACTTGTAGGGGACATATCCATTCTAGAAAATATAGAAGCTGAAGATAAGGCTAGCCTAGCTATCTTCCTTGACAATTTAAAAACCCTGTCCTTAGATGAAAAAAATATCATAGTTTTAAAGATATATTTTAACTATACTTTTGAGATGATTGCTGATGAACTTGGAATAACTGTTAGTACGGGGAAGAGCAGATANTATAGGGCTTTGGAAAAGTTAAAGCTAGAGGAGGAATCGATATGACCAATAACCTTAAGGATATGTTAAATAACATTCCCGTTCCAGATGAAATAGATGATTATATAGAAATAGGTCTATCTAAGGCTGATGAAGAGCACAGAAGGAGGAAATCTTATAAGCCATTATTAGCCATTGCTGCATCATTGGTCATCCTGCTTGCCTTTACTGGGATTGTAGGATTTGACAGGGTAGAAGCAGCCATAAGGAGAGCCTTACAGTATGTTCCAGGCTATAATGTGGTAGTGGATACTGAGGAAGGTAGGGTCCTAGCCCTCAAAGATCAGGTTATGCATGAAGAAGGAGATTATTATCTCGTGATTAAGGCTGCTTCAAAACTTGGAAAGAACCTTAGCCTGACTGTAGAAAGCAACTATGAAGAAGATGATATATATTTAAAGGATGGGGATGGAAATATATCATATGCAGCTGCCTATAGTAGGTCTGGTGGTGGAGAGTTCTGGGAGGGCGACTTTTACTTTGAAGTAGAGAATGATGATATGAAAAATTACTTTCTTCTTTTTAAAGATATAGAACTTCCATTTACCCTAGAGAAGACAGCAGAGGTTGAGGATTTCTTGCAATTAGGAAACCATGCGAGTGATAAGGGAGTCAACTTGGTAGCTATTAAGAAGCAATTAGAGGATAAGTTGATGATAAGCCTACTCCATCAAACAGAGGATAAGTATATTGAGGATTATCCCTTCGAGATGAGTCTTATGTTTGCAGAGGACTTGATTGAGGAGAAGAGCATGTATATCTTGACTAAGGATGGTAAAAGGATCTATCCAAGCCTACCTTCATCCTTCGGAAACCTCATGTCGGACTTTTACTTTGATATTGAGGACCAGGAAGGCCTAAAACTAGTACTTCCATATTTAAAGGTAAGGTATTATGATCTAAAATCCCATAAGATTAAGATCAAGACACCTAAGGATGGAGAAAGAGAGGCCATCAATGAGGTGCTTAGTCTAGGAGACTTTTCAATAGAAATTGTGGATGTAAGAAGAAGTGATAGAGAGGTAGTAGTGGCAATGATTTGGAATTCTCCAGAAGATGAAATTTTAGATTATGTAAGAGTTAGGGGAATCGATGGTTATGGAATTGGGCCAAATGAGGAAACAGGCCATATTGAGCTATTCCTTGACCTAACAGAGCTAGGAAGGAACTTTACCCTCTATTTTGAATCACCTTCAAGCGTTATGCTGGGAGACTGGGTCATAGACCTTGATTAGTTAGTAGAGACCTTAGATGCTATCCATCTAGGGTCTTTTTAATTTGATAAATATNAGAATTTCATTAAATNTTTTGTACAAGGGTATATAATATAGGTAAGGTTAAGCACATATTTATTGTGTTCGAAGTGTAATTATTCAATATTATTTTAGATGAGGAGAGATTGGATGGCAAAAGTTAGGTTAGGGATCATTGGAAGTGGTTCCCTAGGAGGTATTATTGGAAGAACTGTAGCAGGAGACCTTTACCAGGACTATGAGTTAGCTGGCGTCTTGAGTGGAGACTATGAGAATGCCTATAAGTTGGCTAATGAAATTAAGACCAAGGCCTACAAGACCTTAGAAGAGATGCTAGAAGATAGGCCAGACTATATTATAGAGGCAGCATCACCTAGTGCAATTAAGGAGATGGCTCTTGAAATCCTGGCAAAGGGAATCAACCTCATAGTCTTGTCTGTAGGAGCCTTTGCTGATGATGACTTCTATAAAAAGGTAGAAGAGCTAGCGAGAGAAAACCAGGCTAGGGTTCATCTAGCTTCTGGAGCTGTGGGAGGATTTGATGTATTAAATTCGGCTATACTTATGGAGGATGCTAGGGTTGAAATATTGACTGAAAAGGCACCAAAGTCCTTAAATGGAGCACCATTCTTAAAGGGTAGAACCCTTTCTGAAGTGGATGTAGAAGAGGTGTTTACAGGTACTGCTAGGGAGGCCATAAAGNTATTTCCCAAAAACATTAATGTAGCAGTGGCTACTGCCCTATCCAGCGTTGGCGTTGATAAGACTAAGGTGGTTATAAGGAGTGTGCCAGGAATGAAAAGTAATAGGCACAGTATTAGGCTGGAAGGCGACACGGTTTCAGTCCTTGTAGATATAGAATCAAAACCATCACCAGAAAATCCCAAATCAAGTACTCTTGCTGCTTGGAGTGTCATTTCCCTACTCAAGAGGATGGCTTCACCTATTACTTTTTAATTTGAATCTATGTATTTATTTCCTCNAGTTTTGGGTAAAATCTAAGAAAGTAAGTATAAGAAATAGGAGAAAAATATGGAAACCCTAAATGATTATTTAATGACTATCGACGACTTAGACAAGCGGAAGAGATTTGAGGAGATTTTCGACTGGATTTCAGAGACATTCCCTCAATTACAGTCAAGGATTGCCTGGAACCAGCCTATGTTTACCCATGAAGGAACTTTTATCATTGGCTTTAGTAGGGCTAAACATCATATTTCCGTTGCTCCTGAAAGGNTGGCTTTGGATAGATTCACTAATGAAATTAATAAGGCTGGATATAGTCGTTCCAAGGAGCTCTTTCGTATACCTTTTAAAATGGAAGTGGACTATGACTTATTAAGGAAAATTATTGAATTCAATATTCAAGACAAGGCAGGCCATACCAAGTTTTGGAGATAGGCTAAGGATTACCTTAGCCTTTTCTAATCCAAAGATACTAATATTATTTAGCTGTATGTAGATAATAAGTTATAGATTATAAATAAAGGAATGAATTTAATGAATAATAATATGGGGTGGAACTTTCAAAACACCTATGTAAATTTAAGTCCAAACCTATTTTCTAGGATAAGACTAAACCCAGTTAAGGCCCCAAAGATAGTGGTTTTGAATGAAGAGTTAGTAGGAGAATTAGGACTTAATATAGATGGGTTAAAAAGCGAAGAGGGAGTAAGTGTTTTATCTGGGAATAGGATTCCAGAGGGTGGGTTACCTATTGCCCAAGCCTATGCTGGCCATCAATTTGGCCACTTTACTATGTTAGGTGATGGGCGGGCCCTATTACTGGGAGAGCATATCACTCCTAAGGGTAAGCGATATGATATTCAATTGAAAGGATCAGGCAGGACTCCCTATTCTCGTGGAGGGGATGGGAGGGCAGCTCTAGGACCCATGCTTAGGGAATACATCATCAGTGAAGCAATGCATAAGCTAGGCATTCCCTCTAGCAGGAGCCTGGCAGTGGTAACTACAGGAGAGGTGATCCTAAGGGAGCAACCTTTAGCTGGTGCAATTTTAACCAGGGTCGCTTCAAGTCATATCAGGGTCGGAACCTTCCAGTATATTAGCACCTATGAAAGCCTAGGAGAACTAAAGGAACTTGCTGACTACACCATAGAGAGACATTTCCCTGATATTATAGAAGTTGGAGACAATAGATATCTAAAATTTCTCAAGGAGGTTGTCAAGAAACAGGCAACCTTAATTGCAAAATGGCAGCTAGTGGGTTTTATCCATGGGGTTATGAATACAGACAACATGGCTATTAGCGGAGAAACCATTGATTATGGACCTTGCGCCTTTATGGATGCCTATAATCCTGCTACAGTCTTTTCTTCAATCGATAGACAAGGTAGATATNCCTATGGCAATCAACCTATGATTGCAGCCTGGAATTTAGCTAGATTCGCTGAGACCCTCCTTCCCCTTATCCATGATGATGCTNATAGGGCCTTAGAATTAGCAAATGAGGCTATAGTAGACTTCACGCATACCTATAATGACTTGTGGATAGATGGAATGAGAAGGAAATTAGGTATATTTGAGGCAGAATCAGGTGATGAGTCCATAATTATGGACTTGTTATCCTTGATGAAGAAGTATAGGGCAGACTTTACAAATACCTTTAGGGCCCTAAGCATTGATGACTTATCTGGTATGGAGCTTTTTGCAAGTGAAGAGTTTTCCCAATGGAAGGGAAGGTGGGAGTCAAGATTAGCTAAGGAAGGCAAACCAAAGGCAGAGAGGGTAAGGCAGATGAAGGGAAATAATCCAGCTATAATACCTAGAAATTATAGGGTTGAAGAAGCCCTAGATGCAGCAGTTAATAAGGGAGAATTAAGGGTTATGGAGGAACTTTTAGAAGCCTTATCTAACCCTTACGGCTATACTTGCCAGCAGGAAAAGTATGCCCAACTTGACCCCAATCCCAATAGAAATTATAGAACCTTTTGTGGAACCTAGAGTTAGTGCTTGATAATCACTAATTGACACTAAATATAATGATGATATAATTAAATTATCAAGAGGAAAGGCAAGGTATTTATAGAATGTTCATATAATCCACTTTACTATTAGAAGATTAACAAGATATCGGCATGAATCATTATTTTAATGATTCTTTTACCTGTTTCTTATGCATTATATAGGTGGATAGTATCAACAGCTATAATAACTTGCTATTAAAAAAAGTCAACAATTTTGTTGACTTACTTCTCATACTAATAGAGTTATTGTTAAGAATACTATCCTCCTAGAAAAAAGGAGGATTTTATGTTATTACTTGAATTAAATAAGGTTAAGAAATTCTATGGATACAAGCTAATTTTAGATATAGACGAATTAAAGATATACCTAGGTGACCGTATTGGCATAGTTGGTTTAAATGGTGCAGGTAAAACAACCTTGATAGACATTCTTAGCCAAAGAATAAATCCTGATGAAGGTCGGGTAAAACTCCTTGGAGAATTTGTCTATATTTCTCAATCTGGTAGGCCTGATCACAAGAATATCAGCAGCGAAATGTCTTCTAAGTTTAGAGTAGCAAGTACCTGGAATGATAATATGAGTGGTGGGGAAAAGACAAGATTTAAACTAGCTCAAGCCTTGGATAAGGATAGTGAAATAATATTTGCTGATGAACCTACTAGTAATCTGGATATAGATGGAATAAGACTATTAGAAGAAAGACTGAATGAATACAAGGGAACCCTGATCATCATATCCCACGATAGAGATTTACTTGATAAGTTATGCAATAAGATTATTGAAGTAGAGAATGCTAAGATAAAAGTTTATAATGGTAATTATACAGATTATCGGAAGCAGAAAGAAGACGAAAGAGAAAGGGCCTTATTTGAGTATAATCAGTATATAAATGAGAAGAAAAGACTTGAAGCCATCATCCAAGACACTCGACAAAAATCTCTAAGTATTAAAGGACCACCAAAGAGAATGGGAATTTCAGAAGCAAGACTTCATAAGATGGGGGGACAAAAATCAAAGGCAAACCTTGAAAAGAAAATAAATAATCTAAGAAAGAGAATTGAACACTTAGAAGAGAAGGATAATCCCATAGAAGCTAGAAAAATCAAGATTGAGATGTTGGGTTCTAGTAATCTTTATAGTCGAATTATAATTGAAGGACAGGATATTAATAAGAAGTTCGAGGATAAGATTATATTTAAGGATGCAGATTTTACTATCTATAATGGTAACAAGGTAGCCCTATTAGGACCCAATGGATCTGGTAAAAGTACCCTAATTAAGATGATTATCAATAAAGAAGAAGGAATTAAAATTGCACAAAAGGCTAGGATTGGATATTTTAGTCAAGACATGGATATTTTAGACCAAGATTTAAATATTCTTGAAAACGTGATGAATACGAGTTTTTATCCTGAGAATTTAGCAAGATTGATTCTAGCAAGGTTACTATTTAAGGGGGATACAGTATATAAAAAAGTTAGTGTTTTAAGTGGAGGAGAACTAGTCAAGGTATCTTTTGCTAAGCTAATACTACAAGACAACAACTTACTTATATTAGATGAACCCACAAACTATCTGGATGTAGACTCCCTTGAAGCAATAGAATCCCTATTGAAGGAATATGATAAAACGCTATTATTTGTTTCCCATGATAGAAGATTTATCAGTTCAATTGCAGATCATATTATGACAATAGAGAATCATAAGATTCATATGTTCAAGGGTAGATATGAAGAATTTCTAGAAAGAATAGATAAGTCACAGGATAAAGAAGAAATAAAAAAAAGAATCATGGTACTTGAAACACGGATNTCAGAAGTGATAGGTAAGTTATCTATAGAATCTAATAGTGAGGAAATAGAAGTATTAGACCAGGAGTACTATGAACTCCTAACAAAATTAAGGGATTTGAAGTCCTTACTATAAAAGAAAGTTCTACTAATAATAAAATGGAAGTGTTATTAATATGAAGTCCAGGAGAATTAGGAGGATGCCAATCTTAATAAGTATCATCATACTCATGATTGTGTTTTGTTTTTGGCAAAATAACCATATAGTAATTTCTAGCTTCATCTATAAGAGTAGCAAAGTACCTAAAGGTTTTAATGAGCTTACCATAGCCCATATTTCTGATTTACATAATAAATCCTTCGGAAAGAACCAAAAGTATCTTTTAGACAAGCTTAGCTCAACTGAACCGGATCTTATAGTAATTACAGGGGATTTAATAGATAGGAGAAGGTATAACTTAGGTCAAGCCCTTACCTTTATTGAAGGTGCAATGGAAATCGCTCCAGTCTATTATGTTTCTGGTAACCATGAGGCCTGGTTAGGGAAGTATGAAGACATACATAGTGGATTGATAGACCTAGGTGTAGTAGTCCTTGATGATACTAAGGTAGGATTAGTTAAGGGAAATAGTGCATTAGAAATTTTAGGTCTATCGGACCCTAATTTCCTTACAAGGAGTTACCTAGATGGTGTAATTACAGCCAATTTAGAAGAGCATTTGTCAAGCTTAGTCGATTATGATACTTTTCAAATTCTTCTGTCCCATAGACCAGAGTTAATCGATATATACGCTTCTTATGGTGTTGACATGATATTTTCTGGACATGCTCATGGAGGCCAGTTTAGAATACCAGGCTTAGGTGGGTTAATAGCACCAGACCAGGGAATTTTCCCCAAGTACTCAAGTGGACCTTATACAGTTGAAGATTCAACCATGTACGTTAGCAGAGGACTAGGTAATAGTATAATTCCCATAAGAATCTTCAACAGACCTCAGATAATCAAGGTCACCTTGTATAATGAATAGATCTAGTAAGAGACAAGTGCGACTAGTAAATTCTTTATTATCAACGGTGAGTAATGGAGTCTATTAATCACAAATCTAATAAAATAGGGGATATAGAAATGTGTAAACAACCAATAATCAATACAGATAGATTACAATTAAGACCATTTGAACTACGTGATTCTAGTAGAGTAAGAGAATTAGCAGGTGATCCAAAAGTTGCCGAAACAACTTTAAATGTACCACATCCATATGAGGATGGGATGGCGGAAGCATGGATTAATATGCACAAGGATATCTTTATTAATAAGAAAGGGATTATATATGCCATAGTGAAGAAGGAAGACAATGAATTAGTAGGTACAGTAGGATTACATATAAATAATACTCACAGGAAAGCAGAACTAGTCTACTGGATTGGAGTTCCTTATTGGAGTAAGGGTTATTGTACTGAAGCATCAAGGGCTCTTTTAGCCTTTGGATTTAAAGAGCTGAATTTAAATAGGATATACGCATTAGCCATGGAAAGCAATGTGGCTTCCTACAAAGTAATGGNAAAAATAGGAATGAAGTATGAAGGCACACGGAGACAAGATATTATCAANAATGGTGTGGCAATTGACTTAAAAAGCTACGCAATATTAAAGGAAGAGTTCAATGAGTAATATTTGGCCTATAAGTAATTGAATTCATATTAGGCAATGATGAAAAAGCGTAGGAGGATTCCTACGCTTATATTTTATTTAGTTTCAAACGCTATACCCAATGTATTTGGTCCGCAATGACTGGAAATAGTACAGCTAGCTCTTGTAATATGGATTTCCTTAAAATCCATCATCTTCTTAATTGTTTCCTTAGCTAAATCTATATAGGAATCATCTATTCCAGAGTGTACTATAAATATCTTCTCATCATTTATATTCTCATAAGAAGAAATCTTGTTTTTTATGTACTTTACGATGGACTTGTCCAAATTTCCCCTATATTTGCTACCTGGGGACATGGAACCTGATAAATTATCTACGTTTATAACTGGTTTAATCTTTAATACACTAGAGCTCAGTGAAGTAATCTTGGAACATCGGCCGCCTGCATGTAGAAACTCCAAGTTATCTAATATAAAGCTCATANGTATTTTTTCCCTATGTTTNTTTAATCTCTCTACGATTTCCTGGGCCCCAAGTCCTTCCTCTATCAGTTCAGCGGCCTTCAAAACTAAGAGGCCTGTCCCAACTGAAAGATTCTGGGAATCTATAATATGTACTCCATCTAAATCAGTAGCAGCCAAGTTACAGTTATTATAACTACTAGTTAAGACACTGGCCAGGGTAATATGAATAATCTCGTAACCATCATCCACCCAAGGTTTAAAATAATTGTAATATTCACCTACGTTTATTGATGCTGTTTTCGGTAAGATTCCTTCTTCCCAGTATGCCTTATAGATATCAGATGGGGTAATGTCCACATTGTCCTTATATGTATTCTCACCAATGACGATGGTGTATGGTGTTGTATGTATATTATACTTTTCAATAAGCTCCTGATTTAAATCACAAATACTATCAGCGCTCAATATTATTTTACTCATCTTAATAGTCCTTTCTAGATCCCTACCATGATATTTTCCTAAAATATATAACTGCCTAGTGGTAATAATATCAAAAAAAGGCTATATGGTCAATTATTTAAGGGGAAAATGGGTATAAATAAATTGATAATATCTTAACGGTAATAATTGATAGGGGAGGTATGGTCTATGAATAAGATTTTAGTGGCAGTCGATGGATCCGAGTATTCAATCAAAGCCCTATTAAAGGCTAAGGAAATAGGGTCAAAGTTTAACAGCGACATCACTATCCTAAATGTAATTCGCCCCATGCAGGACTATAAATATATTCATAATAAGGATTTTTACAAGGATATGGAAAGAAGTCTTTTAAGTCAAAGTAGAAAGCTACTAGAAAAACAAATGCTACACTTCGAGGATTACCCAGGAAAGGTTGAGGCCTTATATAAGAGAGGAGACCCAGCTNACGAAGTTGTAAAATATGCAGAAGAAGAAGGATTTGATTTGGTGGTAATGGGAAGTAGAGGATTAGGGGTTTTCTCAAGAACCCTTCTAGGTAGTGTATCAGATAAAGTTATCCATNATATTAAGACATCAGTATTAGTTGTTAAATAGGGTTTTAATCTTATAGGCCGTTTCATATCCAGTTATTGGATTATGAAACGGCCTTTTTTATTTATCCATCAAATTCAAAACGAATCTTTACAAAATCTACATATATTGATATATTAAAATAGTGCAACCGATTGCACAAACCAAAAATATTTAGGTGAATATTATGAATAAAAGATCTAGTGGAATATTAATGCATATATCCTCCTTGCCAGGAAAATATGGNATAGGTGATTTTGGGGAGGGAGCATATAGGTTTGTTGATTTTTTGCATAAGGCAAATCAGAAAAACTGGCAGATCCTACCCTTGGGTGTTACCGGTTTTGGTGACTCACCCTACCAATGCTTTTCAGCCTTCGCAGGTAATCCATATTTTATAGATTTAGATGAATTTCTGGGTCTTAACTATCTTAAGCAAGAGGACATAGACAACTATAGGTTGAATAAAGTAAACAATAAGGTAGATTATGGCTTATTATTTGAAAACAAGATGGCCCTCCTAAGGACAGCTTACAAGAATGCAAGATCAGATCTTTTGGATAAATTAGAAAACTTTTATGTGGCCAATCTAGACTGGTTGAGAGANTTTTGCCTGTTCATGTCCATAAAAACAAAAAACCAAAATAAATCATGGTATGACTGGGACATAGCATATAAAAGATATGATTCAGATAGGGTTTTAAACTTTGAAAGTGAGAACCAGGATGAGGTATATTTTTGGGTCTTTACCCAGTATTACTTTTTCAGGCAATGGAAGAGATTAAAAAAATATGCCAATAAAAAGGGAATAAAAATAATAGGAGATTTACCCATCTATGTATCTGAGGATAGCGCAGATGTATGGAGGAATCCTGGGTTTTTCAAGCTTGACGAAAACCTCCTCCCAATAACAGTTGCTGGTTGCCCACCTGATGGGTATACAGATACAGGCCAATTATGGGGTAACCCAATATATGACTGGGATGCCATGGAAGAAGATAACTATACTTGGTGGATAAAGAGAGTAGAACATAGCTTTAAGATCTACGATGTTATAAGAATTGATCATTTCAGGGGATTCGAGTCNTATTGGGAAGTAAAATATGGGTCTGAAACTGCCGTAAATGGTAGGTGGGTTCAAGGACCAGGTCTTAAGCTATTTGATAAAATCATAGAAGAACTTGGTCAACTTGATATAATAGTTGAGGATTTAGGATTTAACACTCCGGAAGTAATTAAGATGGTAAAAGAATCTGGCTTTCCCAATATGAAGGTCCTACAATTTGGGTTCAACCCTATCTATGACAGTGAGCATACCCCCCACAAGTTTGAAAAAAACTGTATTGTCTACACGAGCACCCATGACAACCAGACTATAATGGGATGGTTAGAAACCCTACCTAGGGACATGTATGAATACATAGTCCAGTATTTGAAGTTAAGTATTGATGAAGGGTTGAACTGGGGGATAATAAGGGGGGCCTGGGCATCTACAGCAAATATAGCAATAACAACGATGCAGGACGTCCTAGGTTTAGNCGATGATGCTAGGATGAATACTCCCGGCAGCCTAGGTGATAATTGGACTTGGAGATTAAAAGCCAATCAATTAACTGATGATTTGGCTTATAAACTCAAGGACCTAACAATACGATATTGGAGGTAATTTAATGAATAGGATAGAGAGTATAAAGACCAATATGAAAAAATATGCCTTAAAAAACTTTGGGAAGGATCTGAAGGATTGTAATCCAGTAGAAAAATATACAGGCCTTTCAGAGGCTGTTATGGACGAGGTCCTACCATTATGGATGGAATCTAAAAAGAAATTTGAAGGTAAGAAACAAGCCTACTATTTTTCTGCTGAATATCTTATGGGTAGGGCTCTGAGCAATAATCTGATGAATCTTAGCTGTATTGANGCTGTAAAAAATATGTTAGAGGAGATTGGAATAGATTATAATGAGATTGAAGAAAAAGAAAATGATGCAGCCCTGGGCAATGGTGGTCTGGGAAGACTGGCTGCATGTTTTCTAGATTCAGCCGCCAGCCTCAACTATCCCTTATCAGGCTACGGAATCAGGTATGAGTATGGCCTCTTCAAGCAGGGATTTAAGAATGGTTTTCAAGATGAAAAGGCGGACAACTGGCTTCAATATGGTGATCCTTGGTCAATCAGGAGAGAATCAGATGCAGTGCAAGTCCACTTTGCTGATGGTGATATTAAGGCAGTTCCCTATGATACCCCGATTATCGGCTATAAGGGAGAGACCATTAATACACTTAGGCTATGGAAATCAGAACCCTTNGAGCCTTTTAATTTTGAAGAGTTTAACAACCAAAACTATGATTTAGCTGTCAAGGAGAAGAATAATGCTGAGAATATCTCCAAGGTACTCTATCCCAATGATTCCAATAGAGAAGGCAAGAAGCTAAGACTTAAGCAGCAATACTTCTTTGTATCTGCATCCATNCAGGACCTTGTAAATAGACATAAGGAGAAGTATGGTAGTCTTGATAATTTTCACCACTTCCATGCAATCCAATTGAATGATACCCATCCAACAGTTGCCATACCAGAATTGATGAGAATACTCACCAGGGTGGAGAATATGGAGTGGCAGAAGGCCTGGGAAATAACGGTTCAAACCTTTGCTTATACCAACCACACCATTTTGTCGGAGGCCTTGGAGCAATGGGATGTGGTTTTATATAGGGAGCTCTTGCCAGACGTCTATAGGATTATAGAGTTAATTGATAATCAATTAAGAGGGGAGCTTTTGCATAGGGGGATACCTACTGAAAAGATAAATTCATATGGAATAATCCAGGATGGGCAGATCAAAATGGCCTGGTTGTCAATCTACGGTTCCCACTCAACAAATGGAGTGGCTAGACTTCATACTGAAATCCTTAAAACTAGGGAGCTTAAGGATTGGGCTGACTTGTTCCCCGAAAGATTTAATAATAAAACTAATGGGATAACTCAGAGAAGATGGCTCCTCTTATCCAACCCTGAATTATCCAGTCTGATTACCGAGTTATTGGGCTCAGACAGATGGATTACAAAACTGGATGAGCTTGAGAAGTTAGAAAGATATGCCGATGATGAGGACATCCTAAATAGGTTTATGGATATAAAGATGACTAAGAAGATTCAACTGGCAAAGTATATTAAGGAACACGAGGAGATCGAGATAGATCCCAATTCTATCTTTGACATTCAAATTAAGAGATTTCATGAATATAAGAGACAACTATTAAATGCCTTCCATATCTTGGATTTATACTATAGATTAAAAGAGAATCCAGATTTAGACATTGTCCCCAGGACCTTTATATTTGGAGGCAAGGCTGCACCTGGTTACTATAGGGCCAAGACAGTTATTAAGTTTATAAATGATATCAAGGAATTAATAAATAATGACCCAGATATAAGAGGCAAGATAAAGGTTGTATTTGTAAAGAACTACAGGGTATCTTATGCTGAAAAGCTATTTCCAGCAGCAGATGTTTCAGAGCAGATTTCTACTGCAGGTAAAGAGGCATCAGGCACTGGTAATATGAAGTTTATGCTAAATGGTGCTCCTACCCTAGGGACTTATGATGGGGCCAATGTAGAAATAGTCGAAGAGGCTGGTGAAGAAAACAACTTCATATTTGGAGCTAGGGTTGAAGAGTTAACTGAAATCGATGCCTATTACAATCCATGGGACTATTATAATGGAATTCCTGGTCTAAAAAGGGTTGTTGATAGCCTGATTAGTGGAGAGTTTAATGGAAGAGCCAAGGATCAGTATACTGACTTGTATGACTCTCTGTTAAGAGGGACCCACTGGCATAAGGCAGATGTCTATTATGTCTTAAAGGATTTTGAGAGTTATAGGGAGGGCCAGATGATGGTGGACCAAGCTTATAGGGATAAATTAGGCTGGGCTAGAAAATGTTGGATTAACCTATCTAAGGCTGGGAAATTCAGCTCTGACAGGACCATTCAAGACTATGTAAAAGAGATTTGGCATATAGAAAAGGCATAGAAGTATTGTTTATAAGTTATTCAAATTATCGAATTCAGGAAAAGATTCAGTCTTTATCCTTTTACATCAAACAAGAGGTGATTAGCTTGGCAAGAAAAAACCAAGTCACATTAAGTGATGTAGCAAAAAAGGCGGGAGTCTCACCATCTACGGTTTCAAGGGTCATTTCGGATAGCTCAAGAATTAGCAAGGCTACCAAGGAAAGGGTCCAAAAATGCATGGATGAATTAGGTTACTATCCAAATGCCATTGCAAGGTCCTTAGCTAAAAATAAGACTGGTAATATTGGCGTTATCATGCCCAGTAGGGATGAGGATATATTTCTGAATCCATTTTTTCCAGAAACCTTGAGGGGTATAGTTAAGGGGGCTGCGACATTTGGCTATGATATTCTTCTATCAACCAACACCGAAGTAGGGGATGAGTTACAAAGCATCAAGAATTTTGTTAGGGCTTCCAAGGTTGATGGTCTTGTACTGATGTCCAGTAGAATTAACGATGACAACATAAGCTATTTATTATCCATAGACTTTCCTTTTTCTCTTATTGGAACGCCTTATATAGAAGATAGCAGAATCAACTATGTAGACAATGACAATTTTATGGCTGCATATGAATTAACCAAATATATGATATCTAAAGGCAGGTCAAAAATAGCCATGATTGCAGCTGATCCTAGTCTCTTGGTTACCAAGAAGAGGATTGAGGGTTATAAAAGGGCCATTAAGGATTGTAACCTAACCTGTGATGAAGATTATATTTTTATCGGTAGCTTTGATGAGGAGACAGGATTTAAGTTCGGTAGGGAGTTGATAGGCCTTGTTCCTAGGCCTGATGCAGTTATAATCACTGATGACTTAGTAGCCTTTGGAGCAATTCAGGTTTTGGAAGGTTTAAAGTTTAAGATTCCAGAAGATATTGCTATTGCCAGCTTTAATAACAGCATTATATCAAGATATTCACAAATCCCATTTACTTCCGTAGATGTAAATGCCCATGATCTAGGTTTAGAATCCATCAATATACTGGTGGAAGCCTTAGAGAAAGGAATGCAAAATAGAAGGATTATTATTCCCTATGAGATCCATAAGAGGCAATCAACTGAAGGTATGTTTTCTACTGAATAAAGTTGACAACGATTTCCCGTAAGGGTATTATGTAATTGAATGTTATTTGAGACTATTCCCTTTATAATTAAATGAGGGATAGTAGATATAAAATTTCAAAGGAGGATTAGGATGGATAAATTAAAATTCAGAATTGAAAGCGATTCTATAGGTGAAAAGGAGATACCAGCAGATGCATACTATGGTATTAACGCCGTTAGAGGAGCTGAAAATTTTGGTATTACAGGTAGAATCATTCATAAGGAGTTAGTTATAGCTCTTGCTCAAGTTAAAAAGGCATGCGCCATATCCAATTTTGAAGCTGGCATAATGACTGAAGAGGTAAAAGACGCCATAGTACAAGCTAGTGAAGAAATAATAGAAGGTAAGCTTCATGACCAATTTATTTGTGATCCAATCCAAGGTGGAGCTGGAACGACAGCCAATATGAATGCCAACGAAGTAATTGCTAATAGGGCAAATGAAATCCTTGGTGGTGAACTTGGAGTTTATGATAAGGTCCATCCGAATGACCATGTAAATATGGGACAATCAACAAATGATGCCTTTCCAACAGCAGGCAAGATAGCTGCCTTACAACTTGGCCAAAGGACCCTAGAAGAATTAAGAAAACTACAAGCAGCCTTACTTGAAAAATCCAAGGAATTTGATCATGTTATAAAGATGGGTAGGACCCACCTACAAGATGCTGTACCCATTAGGCTTGGACAAGAATACCATGCCTATAGTTCAGTTATCAAGAGGGATATCAACAGAATAGAAAATGCCCTAGATGGTTTAAGAGTTGTAAATATGGGTGCTTCAGCAGTAGGAACAGGTATTAATGTAGACACGGAATACTTAAAAGTAATTGTTCCTAATCTAGATAAGGTTGTAGACCTAGGCCTAACCCAGGCAGAAGACTTGGTAGACGGAACCAATAACCTAGATGGGTTTGTGGCTCTATCATCAGCTCTTAAAACTGCAGCGGTGAACCTTTCCAAGATGGCCAATGATATCAGATTATTGGCATCAGGTCCTAGGACAGGAATATCTGAGATCAATCTACCAGAAAGACAGGCAGGTTCATCCATAATGCCAGGTAAGGTAAACCCAGTTATAGCAGAGGTAATGAACCAAGTTGCCTTCAACCTTATAGGTAATGACTTGACCATAACCATGGCTGCTGAAGCAGGTCAGCTACAGCTTAATGTTTTCGAACCAGTTCTCTTGTATAATCTATATGAATCTATAGAAACCTTAGGAAATGGGGTTAGAACCTTTAGGGAGAACCTGATAGTAGGAGTTACTGCTAATGAAGAAAGATGTAAATCATTAGTAGATAATAGTGTTGGGGTAATTACTGCTATAGTACCTCATGTAGGATATAAGAATGCTGCAAAAATAGCAAAGATAGCCATAAAAACTGGCCAACCGGTTAGGGAAATAGCTCTTGAGGAAGGCCTCTTATCAGAAGAGGAGCTGGATGAAATCTTAGATCCATTTGCAATGACCGAACCAGGAATCGCAGCTAAACATTTATTAGACAAATAATTCAAGACGACAGGGTCATTAAGACCCTGTCGTTTACTATATACTTAAAGTTCAAGCTTAACTTGAAATAAAATGTATCGAAAATCTGATTTTATGATATTAATCTAATAGATTAGGTTTATTAGGAGGTAATAGTCATGCAATGTCCTTTCTGCAAAATGGAAATGGAGAAGGGTGTAATCAGCGGTGATAGGTACTCATTGAAATGGATAGAGGAAGATAGAAATAAGGGAGCGATTATTAATGCCTTTAAGAGGGGTATAAAAATCACGAATCCCTGGGGAACTAATCAAGTTGAAACATATTTATGTAGGGATTGTAAAAAGATGATTATAGATATTGAAGACTTAATCTAAATGCATGATTGTTTAAAGGAGTTGGGCAGGTGAGGAGTAATTTGGATAAGGATATTTTCTATAGCAAGAGGGAATATTTTGATTCAGGCAAGACCCAGGGGTATGAATTTAGGATTAAGCAGCTAAAAAAGCTTAAAGCTGCAATCCAAAAATATGAAGCAGAGATTTTGAGAGCATTACATAAGGATCTCCACAAATCAGGATTGGAAGCATACTCATCTGAAATAGGGTACGTATATGGAGAACTTAACTACACTATAAAGAAATTGAGAAAATGGATGAAGCCTAGGAGGGTTATGGACAGTATAGTAACCCTACCTTCAAAAACTTATATATACCCCCAACCCCTAGGTGTGGTATTGATAGTAGGCCCCTGGAACTACCCCTTTCAGTTGATACTAGCACCCTTAATAGGGGCGATAGCAGCTGGAAATTGTGCTATAGTCAAGCCATCAAACAAATCAGCAAATACATCTTTAATTATTGAGAAGATTATTGAAGAAGCATTCCCCAGGGAATATATAAGTATAGTACAAGGATCGGGCTCAAGGGTTGTTCCAGAACTAATAGATAGGTATGACTTTAACCATATCTTCTTTACTGGGAGCCCTAATGTAGGAAAGGAAGTACTGCGATTAGCCTCTCAGCACTTAACACCGGTTACCCTAGAGCTAGGGGGCAAGTCCCCGGGTATAGTCCATAAGGATGCTAATCTTGACTTAGCAGCAAGGAGGATAGTAAGTGGAAAGTTCTATAATGCAGGTCAAACCTGCATAGCACCTGATTATCTATTAGTCCATGAAGACATAAAGAAGGACTTGATGGATTATTTGATTAAGTACATAGAAGAATTTTATGGTGTAAATCCTAAAGATAGCCCAGACTATGGGAGAATTATCAATGAAAAGAAATTTGAAACCCTAGCTTCTTATTTAGAGGATGGAGAAATCCTTTACGGGGGAGACAGTGACAGGAATGACTTATATATCCAACCAACTATCTTGGAATGCCAGGATATGGAAAGTCCTATAATGAAAAAGGAAATATTTGGGCCTATCCTTCCCCTTTGGACTTATAAGGTAATAGATGAAGTAGTGGATATAGTAAGGGAGAATAGATATCCTTTGGCTTTATATCTCTTTACCCAGAATAAGGAACTCCAAGATTTCTTAGTTAAAAAGTTAGAGTTTGGAGGCGGTTGCATAAATAATAGCCTCCTTCACATACTGAATCCCAGGGTTCCCTTTGGTGGAGTGGGTACCAGTGGAATGGGGAAGTATCATGGGAAATATAGTTTCGCTACCTTTACCCATTATAAAAGTATACTAAAATCCTTCAATAGGATTGATATGTCTCTACGATACCCACCATATAGTGCCAAGAAGTTTAATTTGGTCAAAAGAGTTATGAAGTAAGTATAAAACCAATTTATAAATAATATGAGGTGGTAGGATGTGTGGTAGGTTTTACCTAGATATGGATGATCCTGAATTAACAAAATTATTCTCAAGTATAAAAGAAAAACCCGATAGTCACTCTAGTGGATATAAGACAGGGGAAATCTTCCCCACCAATAGGGTTCCTATTATTACTCCTCAGGGTATTACCATAGCTAAATGGGGATTTCCCAAATGGGATAAAAAGGGAGTTATAATCAATGCTAGGTCAGAGAGTCTGAGGCAAAGGGATATGTTTAAGGATTTAGTTGATAAGAAGAGGTGCATAATACCAGCTTCAGCTTATTTTGAGTGGAAAAAAACCTCAGAGGATGGTGAAAAGGGAAAGTATATCATAGGAAAAGAAAAATCAATCCTTTACATGGCAGGGCTTTTCAACANCTTCACTGAAAAGGCTGAGCAGCTTAGTCTTCTGGATGAGGCTAATGGAACTGACTACCTAGCTTTTACAATCATAACTAAGGAAGCCAACAACTACCTAGCTAAAATCCACCATCGTATGCCTTTAATCATTGATAGTAACCAGGTAGAGGACTGGNTCAAGGGTGAAGACCTATCCCTCTTTAAATCAAAAGAAGAGCAGAATATGCTTTATAAGCTTTACGCAAATTAGTGATAGGAATAGTGTCTATAAGAACTAGGTCTTAAGAGTATAGAAAGGAAGGTGGATATGGAGTTACGAACTGATAAACTAAGGTCCATATACCCTAAAGCCCCCTTTGGCATATTGGAGATTCATAACTTTAACCCGGAAAACTTGGCAACCTTTGTTGAACTTAGGCAAAATTTAATTACTCAATTACAAACCAAGTTTGAAACTTACCAGAGGTCTGAGTTTATAAAAACNGAACCCATATGCCACTACATCAGGTATTTTAAAAAGTTCAAAAAAACATATATTGTTCTGCTTCAAATAGAATCAATTCTTATATGGAATCAGGATTTCCCTGATACCGTGCTGGCAGTTCAAGCCATGTTTTTGACTGAATTAAAACATGGTTTACTTATAGCTGCTTTTGATAGGGATAAGATGAAGGGGCCTCTTACCCTTGATGTTGCTGATGGTGGAGAAAGCTATATGGGAGTTCAAGAGAAATTGATTACCTTAAAGAAGAAGGATATCTACATACAGGATACTGAGGGTATTATAATCAGCAATATTTATGGCCAGGACATGAGAACCAGGGTAACAGATGCAAGTAAGAATATTATGTTTGTAATCATGGGGGTTGAAGGAATCCATAAAGACACAATAGAAAGATCCCTTAAAGATCTTTTATATTATTTACAGGTATTGGATAAGGAATTAAAACCTACAACCTTTGAAATTATTGGATAAGTTGCATGAACTGAAACAGTAAATAGTAATTTGCGGGAGGAAGATGATGAGGAAACCTTCAATTAGATTCATCATAATTATTATAGCTTTGATTTTACTATTCCCAATCCCAATACGATACAAAGATGGCGGTACTGTTAAATATCAAGCATTATTATACAGCATAACAGATTATCATGCCCTAAGAGGAGTAGATGGTTACGATACAGGGATCGAAATAANNATTCTTGGCAGAAGAGTATACGAAAATACGACATTCGGAAAGTAAATACCAATTCGTAGATGAACTCTCACGTATAAATTATACTTATATTTCTTATGCAAGAAGNCCCACATAGGTGATAGAAGGACATATCATTGTATATGATATGTCCTTCTTCTTAATTAACTGAGTAGATACATTTCTACCAGGTCTCAATAACACCACAAGCAAGTCTCTTACCAGAATCCCCAGAAGGTTGAGTTCTGTAGTCATCCGGGTTCTCATGAATAATAATGGATCTATTAATAATATCTTCAACACTAAACTTATTGGTGAAGAAGCTCATTCTGGCATAACCATTATTTGAGAATAGGACCGGGAGATCTCCCGCATGGTTGCCATGGGGCTGATTTGTTGGGTTATAATGCCCACCTGCTGACATAAAAGGCTCAGATGGGTTAGTTACTTGACAAATACCGTATTCATGGATGTGAAAACCAAAAGGTCCTATAGGGTTATATCCATTACTTGGCTGATACATGGGCAATCCCCAGACTTCAACAAATAACTCAGTCCCCCCTTCCACGGCGTAAAAGTAGGCATATCCTCTTATATCCGGACCTAAGGGACCACCTCTTAACTTTGCATAGGCTCTATTCACATTTTGAGTCATATTATCTAACACNTCCTAATAACATCTTATGGAGTGATTAGGAAAGTGAGATTTTATTTTTAGAAAATTAAAACTATTTTATGATGTTTGGATAGATTATGATATAATATTCTCGAGAAAGATGCTCAAGGGGGAAGGACATGAAGCTAGAAATTTTTAATTTTATTGACAAAACTATGGAAATCTTAGAAGAAAACGCGGATAAGATAGATACAGTTGCCCTNGAATTAGAAAAGTTTTTTAACGATAGCTTTTTTATTAAGGATCATTTTTTAAATGTGAATTATAGGATTAAATCCATAGAAAGTTTAAAGGAGAAGATACTTAGGCATAATCTTTACGTTAAATATAAAACACCAGAGAACCTCCTAAACAATCTATCGGATTTAATTGGTTTTAGGATAGAATGTAGGTTTGTAGAGGATGAAAAGAAGATATACGAAGATATATTAGAATTATTTGATACAGCAGAAGGGGATGGGTATTACTCAAATCCTTTGAACTCTGCAATCTTACTTAAGTTAGATACCGAACAACCTCAAAAGCAAAAGAATGGATTTGAAATCTATAAGATAGATGGCAAGTATAAGAAAGATGANGTAGAGATTAACTTTGAATTACAAATCAAATCTCTAGTTAATGTTTTTTGGGGAGAAATAGATCATAAGGTACTATATAAGAACTTTAACTATATGCTGACAGAGGATTTTTTTAGGGATATAATGTCATCAATTAAGGATAATTTAACCATGATTGATAGACAGTTGATGATATTACATGACCACCTAACTGAGATGGATACAAGTGATTTGGTTCAGAAAGAAAATCAGTTGAAATCCTTAGTATCTAAGATCACTCATGACATATATATAACAAAAGTACGCCAAGAACTCGGCTTTGTAATTGACTTCAAAAAAACAATTGATGTAATAGTAGATTATCTATTTATGAAGGGTGAACATAAGGACCAAACAAGTTATAATAAGAACTTTTTAAGGATACTAAAAAGATTGGATGAGATAGGAAATGATGAAATTAATTTTAGCAAATGTATAGAATTTGAGCGTGAAGTATTCTTTAATGATTGCTTTACTAGGAAAATCGGATCTATGATCTTATCCACTTTAAACATTGATTTTAGATGGAATCTATTATTTAAAATCATCTTCGAGATTGAAAAGGGAAGCAATGCTGAAGACTTTGAAGGATTTATCCTATATTTAAGGTTTCTTTATTATGAAGGTATTATGTCAGTCTTGAGAGATAAGGATATGAGTTTTGATGAAAAAGAAGAGGTAGCCAACAAAATATTAGATGCAATAGCCCATAATTTCAATAGTGAAATAAGTATAGATTTTATTCATGAATGCAGTATTAATATACTCATCAATCTGATAGATGACCTTCTAGTAGATATTGAGACCTATAGTGATTGGATAAGGCATAANGAGGACATAATAAATAGCATACAGCAGAATGAAATCTAAGTATTTGGTTATCCAAATACTTTTTTATTTTTTATAAAGTGTGATTTGAATCACTGCACAAAAATTTAACCTACTATATAATGAAATCAAGAAAAACAGTAAAATTACTTTTATATAGATTAGGGGATGAGATTATGAAACAATGGGAAGGCTTTAAAAAAGGAAGTTGGACCGAAGAAATAAATGTACGAGATTTTATACNATTGAATTATTCACCTTATGAAGGTAATGAGGACTTCTTAGCTGAGCCAACAGAAAGAACTAAATCACTCTGGAAGAAAACAGAGGACTTGATAAAGAAAGAAATCCTAAATAAGGAAGTAGAGATCTGCACTAGGGCTTTTTCTGGAATAGCCAATCATGAACCAGGGTACTTAGACAGAGAGAACGAATTAATTGTTGGTTATCAAACAGATAAACCCCTAAAGAGGCTTGTTAATCCATATGGAGGATATAGAATGGTAAGGAATTCCTTAGATGCCTATGGAGCAGAGATGGATGACACCCTTGAGAAGCACTTTAACGAGTTTAGAAAGACCCATAATCAAGGTGTCTTCGATGCCTATACTGAGGAAATGAGGAAGGCCAGGACTGTAGGTTTGCTCACTGGACTACCAGATGCCTATGGTAGGGGACGTATTATTGGAGACTATAGGAGGATTCCTCTATATGGGATAGACTTCCTTAAGGCAGAGAAGATTAAGGATAAGAAAAATATCAAAGGACCAGCAACTGAAGAAATCATAAGACTGAGAGAAGANGTTTCAGAGCAAATAGCTGCGTTAGATGAAATAAAGAAAATGGCAGCAAGTTATGGTTTTGACATTTCACAACCAGCTAAAAATGCCAGGGAAGCAGTCCAATTCTTATACTTTGGTTATCTAGCTGCAATAAAGGAAAACAATGGAGCAGCAATGTCACTAGGTAGAAATACTACCTTCCTAGACATNTATATAGAAAGAGACTTGAAAAATGGAACACTTACTGAGGAAGAAGCTCAAGAATTGATAGACCAGTTCGTTATTAAACTAAGGACCGTGAGACATTTGAGAACTCCTGATTATAATGAGCTATTTGCAGGAGACCCTAACTGGATTACAGAATCCATAGGAGGTATGGGTGAAGATGGTAGGACTTTAGTTACTAAGACTGCCTTTAGGTTTCTGCACACCCTAACTACACTTTCACCAGCTCCTGAGCCAAACATGACAGTGCTTTGGTCAGTTGATTTACCAACAGGGTTTAAGGAGTATTGCGCCAAGATGACTACACGTTCTGGCTCAATCCAATATGAGAATGATGACATTATGAGACCAATCTATGGCGATGATTATGCAATAGCTTGCTGTGTATCAGCCATGAGGGTTGGTAAGGAGATGCAATTCTTCGGAGCTAGGGCAAATCTTGCAAAGGCCTTACTATACGCAATAAATGGTGCAGTAGATGAGATTAAAAGAAACAAGGATGGCTCTTTAATTCAAGTATTTGATGATATTGAAAGGATAGACGATGAAGTCCTAGACTATGACAAGGTAATGGATAATTATAAAAAGGTCATAGATGAATTAGCAGAGTTATACGTTAATACTATGAATACCATCCACTATATGCATGACAAGTATGCATATGAAAAAGGTCAAATGGCCCTACATGACATCCATGTTCATAGATACATGGCCTTTGGAGTCGCAGGTCTTTCGATAGTAGCTGATTCCTTAAGCGCTATAAAATATGCAAAAGTAAAGCCAATTAGAGATGAAAATGGTATAGCCATAGACTTTGAAATAGAAGGCGATTTTCCTAAATTTGGTAATGATGATGACAGGGTAGATCAGATAGCCGTAGACTTGGTAAGCTATTTTATTAATGAATTAAGAAAAACCCCAACTTATAGAAATGCAGAGCACACCCTATCAGTGCTTACAATTACATCAAATGTAGTATACGGTAAAAAGACTGGATCAACACCAGATGGTAGGCAAAAGGGAGAACCATTCGCACCAGGTGCTAACCCAATGCATGGAAGAGATGAAAACGGAGCCTTAGCATCACTAAACTCTGTAGCTAAGATACCTTATGACAATATATGCAAGGATGGTATTTCAAACACGCTATCCATGGTTCCTGAATCACTTGGAAGGAATGAAAAGGATAGAATAAAGAATTTAGTGGGCATCATGGATGGATATTTTGCCCAAGGTGCTTTCCACCTAAATGTTAATGTACTTGATAGGGAACTCTTAATAGATGCTATGAATAATCCTGAAAAATATCCTACATTGACAATTAGGGTTTCAGGATATGCGGTTCACTTCAATAGACTTACAAAGGAACAACAGTTAGAAGTTATTAATAGAACATTCCACGAGAGAATTTAGAGAGGCTGGTTAAAATGACTAAGGCAAGGTTACACTCAATAGAGACAATGGGTTTAGTAGATGGCCCTGGAATTAGGACAATATTTTTCCTACAGGGCTGCCCCTTAAGGTGCGCTTATTGTCATAATCCTGATAGCCAGACCATGTATTCCAACAAACTAATAAGTCCCGATGAGGTCTTACAAACAGCCTTAAGATACAAGTCTTACTATGATAGTTCAGGTGGAGGGGTTACCTTTTCTGGAGGAGAACCCCTCATACAGGGAGAATTCTTAGTTGAAACCTTAAAGTTATTAAAGGAAGCTGGAATTAACACTGCCATAGATACCAGTGGATTTGGGGACGAAAGATATTACAAGGAGATACTCAAACTAGTAGATGTGGTTATCCTAGACATAAAACACTTCGATGATAGAGACTATAAATCTTTAACTGGTAGATCTAAAAAGAGATTTAATAAATTCTTATCCTATCTAGATGATTTTCATGGTACAATATGGTTAAGACATGTAATGGTTCCATCTATTACGGATAATGAAGAAAGTATGTATAGTCTCTTTAAGGAAATATCATATTTGGCTGAAAAGATAGATAGGTTTGAGATCTTGCCATATCATAGAATGGGAATAGAGAAATATGAAGAATTAAACAGGGAGTACCCTCTAAAAGATGTACCAGAAATGGATAAGGGCAAGGCCAAAAACTTAGAAGAATTAATAAATAAACTATTAGAAGAAGAAAGAGACAGGATTAGGTTAAGAAAAGAAATTGTATAATACATGGAACCAGGTAATTAGTATAGGTTGTNTACTTATATTAATTACCTTTCTTATCATATGTCTACAATATATGAGGATGTGATTCAAATAAAAGAATGTATTATATGCAATAAAAACTGTCTTGAATGTGAAGGCCTCTCATGTTTACAGAATATACCCCTCTTATCAAGCTTAACTGAGGAAGAAAGTCTAGAGATATCCAAGGGCGTCCTTGTTAAAGAGTTCAAAAAAGGTGAACAAATCTTTAGAACAGGGGATAGGGCTGATAGGCTATATATAGTATGCTCAGGGAAAATGAAGATATATAAGTATTTATCTGATGGTAGGGAGCAAATCCTCTATATCTATGGAACTGGAGATTTCGTTGGAGGATTTAATCTTTTAAAAGAGGATGAATACAAATACAATGCTGAAGCCTTGGAGGATACAGTAGTAAGTACATTGAGTAAGAAGAAGTTTGATGAAATAATAGTTAATAATCCTACTATCATGTTAAAAATATTAGAACAAGCCTATGAGCGTATAAGGTGGGCAGAAGACTTAGTCGATAGGCTTTCCACCATAAGCACAGATGCAAAGGTTGCTAGTCTACTATTAAGGCTTGAGGATGATTTTGGTACAAGGGAAGGTGATGAGATAATTCTAAACCTCACTATAAATAGGGAAGAAATGGGAAGTTATGCAGGCATATCTAGGGAGACCATGACCAGGAAATTGAGAACTTTTAAGGAGTTAGGAATAATAGATTTTAAAGGGAATAGGGTAATAATTATCAAGGATGAGGAAAGATTAAAAGAAATGCTCTAGAAGCTTATACTTCAGAGCTTTTTTACTTGTAATTTTAATGTAACTATATAAGCCCAGTCTTTGGGTATAATTATGACAAATACTATTTAAGAGGTGTAGGATATGAAATTTTTATATAGACTAAGGTCTATCTTTCAAGGTATCAAACAGAGTTCAGAGAGGTTTCCCATAACAATCAGCATATCAACCTTGCTGACAGTACTTCTTATATACTTTAATGAAAACCTCCAGTCTATGGNAAGCTTGCAACAAGAAAGATGGGTTCGTCTAAATATGACCTTGGGAATGGGCATATTATTATCCTTGTGTCTAGATTTACTTAAGGAGAATTTCTTTAAAGATGATAAAAGAAAGACCTTCCTAACTTATTTATTTGGTTTGGTCGTATTAGGATTCAATTATATGGTATTGTTAGAGGATTTTAATATAGTATCATTAACTAGATATATTGGTATGATGATATTTCTACTGATAGTATTTTTTTATGTTCCTGTGATTTGGAATAAGGATAGGAATTACGAATTAAGGGTTATCGATATATTTGGTAGCATTTTTGAGACTGCAATCTATTCCTTGGTCTTATTGTTAGGTATATTTGCAATTATATTTACAATAGATAGTCTATTTGATATCGATATTGAGTTTAAGTTGTATTACTATATTTTCTTGATTGTGTTTTTTATCTTTGCCATATCTTTCTTCTTGTCCAAGTTACCAAGGGATGGGNAGACCTTTGATAAAAAGAATTATTCTCAATCAATGAGGATACTACTAACTTATATTGTAATACCCTTGATAAGTGTTTACACCCTCATATTATATGTTTACTTTGCTAAAATCTTGATAACCTGGGAATGGCCAAAGGGCTTGGTATCTCACCTAGTAGTTTGGTATACTGCAATTAGCATAGGTGTGTTATTCTTAATAACTCCACTTTTGGAAACTGATAAGATAAGCAGATATTTTAAAACCTTATTTCCTAAGTTGGTTCTACCAATCTTATTAATGATGTTTCTCTCCATTGGACAGAGAATCAATCAATATGGAGTTACTGAAAATAGGTATTATGTCCTAGTTTTTGGAATATGGATAGCCTTGATAATGATTTACTTCTCCATAAAGAAGCCATTAAAAAATCTTATCATTCCTATATCCCTGTCCCTTGTAGTACTAAACTCTGTGATAGGGCCTCTAAGTAGTTATTCCATATCGAAATATAGCCAGAATAAGCGCCTTGAGGATATACTAAATAGCAATTCCATGATTTCTGGTAACAATATAGTAAGGAAGGCAGATATATCTGATGAAGACAAGACACAGATNAGCAATATCATCTATTATTTTGATAACAAGCATTCTTTGGATGATGTCAAGCTACTACCTAATGATTTTGATACAGAGAATATGGTGGCTGTATTTGGTTTTGAATATAACCCAAATATTTGGGGGACACCTACTAGTCCATACACAGAGAGATATTTTCATCATAATATATATCTGGCAGGAAATCCTATTGATATAGCTTCTTATGATTACTATCTTCAACTAGCCTCATGGATTAATGAGTCTATCCCCTTAGACGATATATTAATTAAGGACCCATTGTTGAACCTATCAATGGAAAGGGAAGATGAAGTCCTTATTTCATTAAATATCGAAGAAGTTGCTATGGATATAGTGACTAGGCTTGGTACTGATCCAGATCTTGAAAAGGCTCAGAATTCTCCGGAGGAGATGACCTATGAACATACCGGCAAGGATTTGAAGATTAAAATCATCTTCACTACTATATCAGGTGTAGTAACTGATGAAGAAGTTGAGATTCAAAGTATTGAGTATATACTATTAATAGATGATTTAAATAAAGAGTAATGAATGAAGGGATGATTTTATGAAGGAGATATATTTGGCTGGTGGTTGCTTTTGGGGCGTAGAGGAATACATGTCCAGAATAGAGGGAGTTGTTGATACAGAAGTGGGATATGCTAATGGACATAAGAACAACCCCACATATGAAGAGGTATGTACAGGTGAGACCGGCCATGTTGAAACCACCTATATAAAATACGATGAAAGGGTTATTTCACTGGAAGATCTCTTAAATAGATTTTGGAGGATAATCGATCCAACCCTGTTAAATAGNCAGGGTGGAGATATTGGGACCCAGTATAGGACTGGCATTTACTATGTTGATAGAAGTGATTTACCTATAATTAATAAGACCTTAGAAGATCAAAAAAGTAAGTATGATAAGAAGATTGTTACTGAGATAATGCCTTTATCGGTGTTCTATTCTGCTGAAGAATACCACCAAGACTACCTTAAGAAGACCCCCAATGGATATTGTCATATTGATATGAGTAAATAACTGGTAATTTAGTGACCTTCATATTTATGGGGGGGGATAGCCATGAAAGAAATTGATATAATTAGGCAAATACCTGAGATTATTGAGAATGCTAGGCTAAAACTGAAAGATATTATTAAAGATCAGAAGCTTAGGTTTAATTTAGAAAGAATTAAGCCTTTAGATGATTTTATAGAGGACAATCTCTTATATAAAGACGACAATCTAAATGCCATGTTGGATTTGTTGACAAAGGGATATAAGGGTAAAATTGATTTAATTTATATAGACCCCCCATTTTTTACAAGGGCAAACTATACTCATCGTATAGAGGTACTAGATAAGGATAGTAGACAGGCTATAGAAATAATCGGCTATAAGGATACTTGGGAGCAGGGTATAAGTCAATATTTAGAGATGCTCACCCTAAGATTATTTTTAATGAGAGACTTGCTATCAGACCAGGGTAGTATATATGTGCATTTGGATTTTAGAGTGGTACATTATGTTAAAATAATNATGGATTGTATATTCGGTAGTGATAATTTTATTAATGAGATAATCTGGGCATATAAATCAGGAGGCACTAGTAATAAATATTTTTCTAGAAAACATGATAATATTTTGCTTTATACAAAGACCAAGGATTACATCTTCAATCCACAGAAGGAGAAATCTTATAATAGGGGTTTTAAGCCCTATAGGTTTAAGAACGTGAAAGAATATGAGGATGACTTGGGTTGGTATACCCTTGTGAATTTAAAGGATATATGGNAAATAGATATGGTTGGGCGTACATCCAAGGAAAGGGTAGGCTATAGGACCCAGAAGCCAGAGGCCTTATTAGAACGAATCATTTTGTCCTCATCAAGGGAAGGCTCTATAGTGGCTGACTTCTTTAGTGGAAGCGGAACTACATCTGTAGTAGCAGAGAAGAACAATAGAAGATGGGTCAGTGCAGATCTAGGAGATATATCAACTGTTATAATGCGGAAGAGATTAGCGGAGATAGGAACTAGCCAATATATAATCATGAATTCCGATGATTTTGTATGGGAAAATAGACTAATCTATGATTTAACCACCAAGGAGGACAAGGACTATATTACCTATAGTTTTAAGTTTAAGGGATATATAATTGATATTCATAAGTTAGATTTAAGTGATAGTGAAAGATTAAGATTAGAAAGAATACTTGAGACCAACTCATTATCCCTTGTAGATTATATCGGTATTGGTTATATGGAGTGTGAAAATGAAATAATAATCAAATATGATGAATCAAGAACAAGCAATAGGCTAATAATAGATACTAACCTAAGGGTAAAATTACTTAAGACTAAAAAAGCAATAATAAGATTAGTAGATGTATTTGGCCAGGAGTATTTACAAAATGTGGAGGCCTAAACTTACAAACAAGAATTTAAAATAATCAAATATTCCTATGTACTTTATCTTTAAAATAGGATATTATAAGAACATAGTCAATAATGATTTGGAGGAAAAGATATGAACAGAGAAAATCCTGATTTTGAGCACCAACATGACCATTCATGTGATTGCGGACATGATCACGATGAAGATTTGGAGATAATTACCTTAACCTTAGATGATGGTACAGAGGTAGAATGTGGCATTATTGGGACTTATGAAGTTGAAGATAAGTCTTATATGGCCTTATTAGCGATTGAAGACGAAGAAATCTTATTATTTAATTATGAAGAAGATGAGGAAGGTTTTGAAATCACACCAATCGAAGATGATGAAGAATTTGACCTAGCAGCAGAGGCTTACTATGAGTTATTTGCTGATGAATTTGATGATTTAGAGGATACTGAATAAAATTTAAGAAAGTACTTTGCTGATGCAAGGTACTTTCTTATCATAAACCCATCAGCATTGTCAGTATAATTTGTTAGTTTAATAACTAAAATGGGTATCTTCATAAGGACAAGCTTTTTGATAGTATAGGAGTTGAGCAGTTGAATCAAATAGATGTTTATAGAACTTATTCTGACTACTTAAATAATAGGTTTGGTGAAAAGGTTTACAAGCTGCCTATTAGTTTACCATTGACTTGCCCAAACAGGGATGGGTGCATAGGTTACGGAGGTTGTACCTTTTGTGGAGAAGAGGGAGGATCCTTCGAAAATCTACCTAACCAATTATCAGTAGAGGAGCAAATTTCAAGAAATATGGCCTATATTAGAAAGAGATACAAGGCTAAGAAGTTTATAGCATATTTCCAAAGCTTCTCAAATACCTATTTACCATTGGATGAGTTCAAGGACTATATCACCCAGGCAATAGGAAAGGATATAGTAGGTATATCCATATCTACAAGACCTGATTGCATTAATGAAAAATACCTCTTGTTTCTAAAAGAGATAAAAGAACAACATGATTTAGAAATTACTATAGAACTAGGTTTACAAACAGTTAATTATCATAGCCTAAAAAAGATAAATAGGGGACATTCCCTAGCTGAGTTTATCGATGCAGTCTTGAGAATTAAAAGTAGTGGACTCAGAATATGTACACATTTAATACTTAATCTCCCTTGGGATGATATGGTAGATGTAGTGGAAAATGCTAGAATTATTTCTGCCTTAAAAGTAGAAGAAGTTAAACTTCATTCTCTCTATATAGTGGAAGGAACAGCTATGGCAAACCAATATAAAAATAAAGAAATTGCCATGATTACTAAGACTGAATATTTAGAGAGGGTAATCACCTTTTTAGAAAATTTAGATCCTGAGATTATAGTCCAAAGGATAATTGGTAGGGCACCAGAGGAAAATACCTTGTTTGTTAATTGGCAAGAGTCTTGGTGGAAAATTAGGGATGAAATAATCTCCTTAATGAAGGAAAGAGGGACATATCAGGGAATTAAATTCAATTATTTGAATGGTAAAGCCTTAAAAAGTTTAAATGATTAATTAAATAAGACCAATAAAAAGAAAGGTGGGGGTTTATTATGTGCAAGTTTATTTTAGGCGAAAAGGGTGCAGGTAAAACCAAATGGCTAATAGACAATGCCAATAAGGACATGAAAGAGGGTAATGGTAATATTGCCTTTATTGATGTGGATGATGACCATATCTTTACATTAAATTATAATGTTAGATTGATAAATGCCATGGAATTCAATATTGATAGTGTTGAATCTTTCTATGGCTTTTTGTGTGGAACTATAGGTATGGATTATGATTTAGAGAAAATATATGTAGATTCTATATATAAGGTAATAAATCTAAGCATAGATGATTTAAAGGACTTATTAGATCGACTTACATTGATTAAGGAGAAATATGGTACACAATTTTATATCAATGTTGATTATAGATTGAAGGATATGCCTGATGAATTAAAAGAGCATTGTATTGAATTAGAACTATAGAGATTTATTAGATTTAATAGTGTATATGAATAATGCAGGGCCTTCCCTGCATTATTTCTAATTCAACCTCATTTCATTCTCATTGACGTAAGTACCACAGTCTGTTTCATCAACTGATTTTGCATTCCTAGGTTTTATTTCAATTTTACCTGCTGTACATAAATCTCCTGATTTGTAGTAATGACAAGTATTAACGACACATTTCACACCTTCAGTTATTTTTTCATTATGCATCAATATTTCTCCTTTCAAGATTAATTATTAATTATATTTAGTTTTTACATTTTACTTTTATTTATTCAATATGATAATCATAGGTAGGTGGGAGGTTTGAAAAAACTTGAAAGAATAGATAAACTTATTTCTAATATGGGATTTGGAAGCAGAAAGCAAGTTAAAGCATATATAAAAAGGGGTCTTGTAAAGGTAAATGGAGAAATCATAAATGACAATAGTTTAAAACTAGACCCTTATAAGGATAGAATTGAATTCAATAATATGGAAATCAATTATAGGAGATTTATATATTTGATGATGAACAAGCCTAAAGGGTTGGTCTCATCTACTAATGACCCATCAAACAAGACTGTCATAGACTTGCTGCCTGATGAATACCTAGTCTATAAGCCATTTCCTGCTGGAAGGCTGGACAAGGATACCGAGGGTCTATTACTCATTACAAATGATGGACAATTAGCCCATAGGCTGCTTTCACCCAAAAAAGGAGTAGACAAGGTCTACTATGCTGAAGTTGCAGGGTACATAGATGAATCCTATAAAGAGAGATTTTGGAATGGACTGGTATTAGACGATGGTTATCAAACTCTACCGGCTGAGCTGGAAATAGTTGAATCCGATGTCATATCAAAGGTATATATAACCATTCAGGAAGGGAAATATCATCAAGTTAAGAGGATGTTTGAAAGCATTTCTACTCGGGTTGTCTACTTAAAAAGGATTTCCATGGGTCCTTTGAAGCTAGATGATAAATTAGAACCTGGGCAATTTAGGGAGCTTACTGAAGAAGAAATAACCTTATTAAAAACTATAGAAGTATGATATAATGATTATAATATTGTATTAGAATGGGTGTATAATTTTGATAATTAATAGAAGAAAGACCGCTTTTGAACGCTTTTTTGATTGCAGGTCGTCTCTGATTATGCAATACGCCAATGGAGATCTATCTAAAAGGGAGTTTTTGGAGCAGAATTTTGATTTAGTTAGAAAATCGAATCTTAAACCCTTCTTAAGGGTTGATAGCTATGAAAAAGGTATGTTTAACTACCAATACTATAATGTCCTAGCAAAATACTATACCATGCTAGCAAAGGAAATCAAGAATACTAGAAAGCATCAGAGGTATTATTCATATTATCTAAACAAAGGTAATAACTATTATCATGAGAAGGATAGGGCTGCCCTTTCACTACTCAAGCTCATAGAGTTTAAGGGTGTAGAAGCCTACTTTGTGAAGATGGAATCTAAATCCTTAAGGGATAAGCTTTACGAAATCGTACTCTTGGATTATAAAGAAGCAATCTTTCATTCAAAAGCCACATGGCTATTAGAAATCCTAAGAGAAGAGAAGGTGTTTATTGAAGAAAAGAAGGTATCCCTAATAGATGATTACATAAACGAGACATACTAAAAGCGATGGTGTGACACCATCGCTTTTTACGTGCTTATTTAAATTAATTCCCTTGTGCTAGTATCTTAATTATTTCATCAAGGGAGCTATTGGTTTTAATTCTAAAGGTACCAGCTTTAAGTTTCCTATCTAGGCCTAAGGATTGGGCCCTTAATACGAATTCATTCTTGCTTTCAATTAACCCATTTGATTCAAGTATACTACCAATGCCGGATGGTAGGGTTCCATCTGGAATATTTATGGTAATAGTATCAGGAGTGTCATCAGGTGTATTATCGGATGTATCATCTGGTGTATTTACATCTGGATTGTCTGCCACATCAGTTTCTTCACCTGTAGGTTCTTCATCTTCATTTGTTGTTGGGTCAGGATTGGAATCTCCAATATCATCATCCTCTTCATCAGTCCAACCATTTGTTTCGTCGGAAACAACAGGTGGTGATTTTGCGACTGCGTCATCGTTAAATAATATATCCAATCTCCATCCTATTAAGGAGACAACAGCAACTATAATAGCTAGTATAAGTATGTAATCCATTGATTCATATATAAAATCCTTTAATCTTTCAAAAAAGCTTTGCACAAGCTCACCCCATTTATCTTGTAAAAGTTTCATTTTGTCCAATAGTATATTATAATTATAGCACAAGTAATATTAAAGGTGGTATAAATTGAAGGAAATAATTATCCAAAAAAATGAAAATGAACAAAGACTAGATAGATTTTTGCAGAAATATCTTGAAAGGGCTCCTAGGAATTTCATATTCAAAATGATAAGAAAGAAAAATATCAAGGTTAACGGGAAAAAAGCCACACCAGAAATGATTATATATGCAGGTGATCGGATCCAACTCTTTTTGTCAGATGAGACAATTGAAAAATTCCTTGGAACAAGAGAACATATAAAATCACATCTAAAACTAGACATTGTCTACGAAGATAGGAATATCATCTTGATTAACAAGAAAGTAGGCATCTTGTCCCATGGAGCAGGCAATCCAAATGATGACAATATAGCTGATGGAATGATTAATTACCTAATCGAAAAGGGGGACTACAAACCTGAAGATAATAGGACCTTTAAACCTTCNATATGTAATAGATTGGATAGAAATACGTCTGGACTTATAATAGGAGCCAAGAGTTATGATAGTTTAAAGAAGATTAATGAGGCGATTAGGAATAGGTATATTAGGACCTTCTATAAGACTATTGTAAAGGGTAGATTTAAGGATGAGGTTAGGGTTGAGGCCTACCTTATAAAGGATAAAAGTAATAATAGGGTTAAGATTAGTCAACAGAACAAGGATGGTGCAAAGCTTATTGTCACCAATGTTAAGCCATTAAAATACTCTGATGGTTACACCTTACTGGAAATCGAGCTAATTACCGGGAGGACCCATCAAATAAGAAGTCAACTTTCAACTTTAGGTTTTCCCATTATAGGTGATGGTAAGTATGGAGATAAAAATGTAAACAAAAGATTTAAAGATAATTATGGTTTAACCAGCCAATGGCTTCATGGCTATAAGATAGAGCTTCAAGGATTAAGGGAGGACCTTGAATATTTGAATGGTAAGATCTTTGAGACCAGACCGAGTGAGGAATACTTAAAGATTGAACAGGATTTATTTATATGATAGGAGGCGAGGTTATGGAAAAAGTACTGACAGACATAGTTGAGAAAAACAGATATCTCTTAAAAGAGGGGAAGGTAGCTGACTATATCCCAGCCCTAGCAAAAGCAAATCCCAACCATATTGGGGTTTGCCTAGTTGACCTAGATGGAACTATAACCACGGCTGGAGACACTTCTATTAAGTTTACTATCCAGAGTATTTCAAAGGTAATTACCTTGATGCGGGCTGTTATGGACAAGGGACAAGATTATGTGTTTGGGAGGGTAGGTTATGAGGGGACAGATGAACCCTTTAATACGCTCTATAAGTTGGACTTACCTCATATTACTAAGCCGGCAAATCCTATGATAAATGCTGGTGCCATACTTACTACTTCCTTGGTTCATGGCTCAGGTGATGAGAAGTTCCAGAGGATATTGGAGTTAACTAGAATAATGACTAATAACCCTAACATTATTTATAACGAAGAGGTCTACCAATCTGAAAAGGCTACAGGTGACAAAAATCGTGCTATAGCCAACCTTATGAGGGCCAGNGGCATCTTAGATGGAGATGTGGAAGAAATTTTAGACGCCTACTTTAAACAATGTTCAATTGAGGTGGATGCTGAAGATTTAGGAAATATAGCAGCCTTTTTAGCCAATGGATGCAGGGGATTGGATGATTACGGTAAGTCAAGTCCAAATAGCTTAAGTTCCATATTACTTGGAATTATGGTAACTTCAGGAATGTANAACTATAGCGGTCAATATGCTGTAGAGGTTGGGATTCCGTCAAAATCGGGAGTAGGTGGTGGAATCTTAGCTGTTGTTCCAAATAAACTGGGTATAGGTGTATTCAGCCCACCTTTGGATGAGAATGGTAATTCCATTGCGGGATTAGGGATACTGAAATCAATATCCGAGGAATTTGATTTGAGAATCTTTTAGTAAGAAGCTTTGCCTAATATTTTATTAGACAGTATGCTATATTATAAGACCTATACCTTAGGCTTGCTTCTTATCCTTTGTTGTATTTCAATTGATTTGGGTAAGTATATAAAGGAGAGGTGAATGAAGATGAAATTGACCTATCTTGGTCATTCAGCTTTTGTAGTTGAAGAAGAAGGATTTAAGGCTATAATCGACCCCTATATTACAGGAAACTCCCTATCTAATATTAAGTTAGAAGATATTAGGGACTTAACACATATTTTTGTAAGTCATGGTCATGGAGACCACTTAGGGGATACTTTAGAGTTAGCCAAATCAAATGATGCACTGGTAATTGCCAATGCAGAGATCTCTAATTATCTATCAGGTATGGGCCTAAATACTCATTCTATGCATATAGGTGGTAGGTATAAGTTTGATTTCGGAGTTGTAAAGTTAACACCTGCCCTTCATGGTTCCGGAATTCCTACTGAGGATGGTATGCTGTATGGGGGTAATCCCTGTGGTTTCGTAATTGAGGTAAACAATAAGAAGATCTATCATGCTGGTGACACGGGTTTGACCATGGATATGAAACTCTTAGAAGCTGAAAACATAGATGTGGCCCTGCTACCAATAGGTGGCAACTTTACAATGGATATAGATGATGCTGTTATTGCAACTGAATTTATTAAGCCAAAGCTTGTAATTCCAATGCATTATGATACCTTCCCATTAATCAAGGCAGACCCAAATGACTTCAAGACTCAGAACAAATATTCTGATACTAAGATTTTGGAAATTGGAGAATCCTACGAATTTTAAAATAAGACCTGTTTTAATCAGGTCTTATTTATATACTAGGTAGAAGAAAACAGGTGATTGTATGCGAAAACTAATATTCCTAAGCTTATTACTGGGAGCTATATACCTTGTGGCTGGGTGTGGACTAAGACAGCTTCAAGCAGATGAAAAAGTAAGTAAGGATGAAGAATATACTGGAGAACATTTTGATATTATCAATTTAGCCAAGGGTTTTATTGAGCAGCTAAGCAACGGTGAATACAAGGAGGCAGTGGAAAGACTTGATGATAGCATGATTGATAAATTAAATTCTGAGGAATTGGAGGAGATATGGTTAGGCTTAGAGGAAGAGTTTGGTGATTATATCCAACAGGAATTCCATTCAGCAGAAAAAATTGATAGATACTATTTAGTATTTATCACAGGGTCATTTAAGGACGCAGACCTTACCTTTAGACTAACCATTGATATGGATAATCAGATTACTGACTTAAGAATTAGGTAAGAATAGCTGGGTAGGCTACTGATATNATACTTCCAAGGTAGATGATTCAATCATAATAATTATCTACTTGGAAGCTTTTTTATTTTGGATATAAAGACCAGTATCTATCTATAATATTTTCTTAATCCTCCAATATGATATAGGGAGGAGGGTTATTATGATTAATATAATTTGGTTTGTACTTTTAGCTAGTGGAATAATTGTTGGTGCAATTTCTGGAAATATTGATGCTGTAACAGAGGCTGCCATTAGCAATGCTGAATTAGCCATTACCATATCTTTAGGGCTTATAGGCGTTATGGCCTTGTGGCTTGGAATAATGAAAATCGCAGAAGAATCTGGTCTTGTAAGCTATATGGCAAAAGGACTTAGTTTGATAATAAGACCACTATTTCCTGAGATTCCACAAGGCCATCCAGCCATGGGAGCTATCCTTATGAATTTTGGAGCAAATCTACTTGGATTGGGAAATGCAGCCACTCCCCTAGGGATAAAAGCAATGAAAGAATTACAAAAGCTAAATCCAAACAAGGATACTGCAACAAACTCTATGGTGATGTTTTTAGCTATAAATACCTCGTCCCTAACCATAATACCAGCAACAGTTATAGCAATTAGGACATCAGCAGGTTCTGCAAATCCCACTGAAATCATAGGACCTACTATAATAGCTACNACAGCATCTACAATAGCTGCTATTATAGCTGTTAAAATACTTCAAAGAGTATCTAGATACAGGGTGAGGGGTGGAGAGTAAAAAATGATTATAGACTTAATAAATGATATTTCCAGATATGCTATACCGTTTATACTCTTGTTTATTCCCTTGTATGGGATCTTAATAAAGATTAAGGTTTATGAATCCTTTGTAGAAGGAGCCAAGGAAGGATTTGATACAGCTGTAAGGATAATCCCTTCTTTAGTTGCTATGTTGGTGTCCATTGGAGTTTTTAGGGCTTCTGGAGCCCTAGATCTGCTTATAGAAGCGCTAGCACCAATAACTAATCTCATTGGTATGCCAGCAGAAGTATTATCCATGGCCTTTATAAGACCCTTGTCTGGTGGAGGGGCTATGGGGATCATGAGTGAATTAATTACCACTCATGGACCAGATTCCTTAATAGGTAGAATGGTTTCTGTTATGATGGGGTCCACTGAGACTACCTTCTATGTCCTTGCCATTTATTTTGGAGCAGTATCCATCAAGAAAACCAGGCATTCACTTCCAGCAGGACTAATTGCTGATTTTGTAGGTATCGTAACTGCAGTTATAGTGACAAACCTGGTATTCAACTAGCTTTTATCCGCTTACAAAACTTCTAGAAGAAAATATATCTCATGATTTCCTGGTTAAATATGGTATACTTATCTTAATTAAGCTAAGGACTAAAGGATTATGGTGACTCAAATGAAACTAAACTTGTTTAAGGTATTGTTTATTCTAATCGTAATAGGACTAGCTTCCTTTCTTACCATAGAAGGATTAATTTTCCTGGAAGCCAATAGGGACCCCAATATTGATAAGGTGGACTATGTAATAGTTCTGGGAGCCAGACTTTATCGAGATACACCCTCACCAGCCTTGTTGGAAAGGTTGAAAGTAGCAAATGAATATTTAAAAGAGCACAAGGATGTAGAAGTAATAGTTTCTGGTGGCCAAGGTCATGATGAATCTATTCCAGAGGCAGAGGCCATGAAGAGATATCTCGTCAACAATGGGATTGAAGAAAACCGTATCATAATGGAGGATGAATCAACTAATACATTTGAAAACCTAAAGTATACCCGAGATATAATAAGGGGACTGGATGAAAAAGAAGATTACCGAGTTCTAATAGTGACTAATAAGTTTCATCTTTTTAGGGCAAAATTTTTGGCAAAACGACTAGGCATGGTACCATATGGGTTGCCTGCAAGAATACCCCCTAGTGTTATTGTCCAATCCTACATAAGGGAGTACTTTGCAGTAATAAAATCATTTATCTTTGATAGATAATATGTGTTTATGAGGAGGTTTCTAGTTGAAAAAGAGAAGCATTATAGGATTACTTATCCTACTGTCTGCNATAGCAATAACTAGCATATTATTATCTGCAAATAAAGGCGGAGATATCAGTAAGGTTAAGTTAGAATCTTCGGAGTCCCAATTATATACCCAAGAAGACATAAAGGCTGTCATGGACATAGTCTTAGACTATTTTAAAAGAGAGTTTAAAGGTTGTAGCTTAAGAGAACTTTGGTATGATGAAGGTGTGTCTAACAGGGATTCTGTAGGGTGGGCAGAACAATATGAGGCGGATGANGCCATTGTTTTACTATCAAACTTTGATGTAGATGCTTCTGGTGGAGATGGTAGCTTAAATCCAAATACTAGCTATAGGGACTGGCAGTGGATTTTAGTAAGGAATAAAGGTGGTAAGTGGGAACTTAAAACATGGGGGTATTAAAAAGCAGTTACATAGAAATCATAAAAAGGTGAACAAGTAATGAAATACTTAATTATTTATTATTCCAATCATAATAATAACACTGAAAAACTTGCTGAAGTTTTTGCTAAGACTATCCCTTGTGAACTAATAAAGATTAATAAGGAGAATATGCTTCCAATTGATTTAGGGGACTATGATTTAATTGGATTTGGCTCAGGAGTCTACCAGGAAAATCTTTCAGAAAAGATGTTTAAGCTAGTAGATGGATTGGATTTAAAAGGTAAAAATGTCTTTGTATTTTCAACCAGCGGAGTTGGTATGAAATTCTACAATAAGGCTTTGATTAATAAATTGGAAACCAAAGGAGCAATAATTAGGGGAAGCTTTGCTTGTAAGGGGGCCTATAGGGCGGAGGACTTTACAGACATTAAGGTTTTCCATCTAATGAGCAAGTTAGCTGATGGACACCCAAATGATAAGGATCTTCTCATGGCAGGAAGGTTTATAATTGATTTAGTGAATTCGTTTGAAAAATGATAATTCCAAAGCATATAATTGGTCTCAAAAATATAGTAATCCAATCATTACAAACAGTAATAAAGATTTAATAATTCATGAAAACAGGATTTCAGAAACCAAGTATAAATAAGTCGATTACTAAGTTAATCATTATCATATTCTTTTTCTATTATGTAATCATATTAATAGAATAATTGCTTGCATTTTGTATTAAGTAAACCATGCTATCAAAACAAAACTTTCCTTGTAAGAATCTAGGATGATTCATTAGGAAAGTTTTTCTTTTTTTATCTAAGTTGTAAATGGACATAATATATTATAAAATCAAGATAATGACAGATGAGGAGATTTTATGAGAAAACTGGGTAAATTACTAATCATAATGCTTATTCTCCAAGTAATTTCCACCGCTTGTAAATCTTTAGAAGAAGATAAAATCCAAGATAAGCTGGATAGTATGACCTTGGAAGAAAAGGCAGGACAACTACTAATAGTAGGATTTAAGGGTACTTTTTTGAATGATAGAACCAAATCCTATATTAATGATTTAAAGGTAGGTGGCCTAATACTCTTTGATAGAAATATTGAGTCTAAAGGTCAAATCATAGGGTTAGTGGAAGAGATAAAAGGTAGTAATGCAGAAGAGGATATCCCCTTATTCCTATGTATAGATGAAGAGGGTGGATCAATAAGCCGTCTTCCTAAAGAGTACAGGAGATTACCTGATCCTTTTCAAATAGGAGAGACGAATGACGTAGATATTGCCTTCCAATTTGGTCAGCTTCTTGGGAACAGGGTTAAAGGTCTTGGCTTGAACCTGAACTTTGCTCCTGTTCTTGACATCCATTCCAACCCCGATAATCCAGTCATAGGAAAGAGGGCCTATGGAACAAACCCGGAAAGAGTTTCTGATATAGGTTTAGAGGTTGCTAAGGGAATAAGGAATAGCTCCATTATTCCTGCCGTTAAACATTTCCCGGGACATGGGGATACTTCGACAGATTCTCACTTAGAGTTGCCGATTATTGACAAAAGCTTAGAAGAATTGAGGAATTTTGAATTAATACCATTTGAGGATGCTATTGAGAATAATATAGAAATGATTATGATGGCCCATATACTACTTCCTTCACTTGACAAAGATTACCCTGCCACCCTATCTAAAAAGATTGTCCATGATTTGCTAAGGGATGAAATGGGATATGAAGGGGTCATAGTATCAGATGACATGACCATGGGAGCCATTGTTAACAATTTTACTTTAGAAGATGCCTGCATAGATTTTTTAAAAGCAGGAGGAGATATCCTTCTGGTATGTCATGGGGAGGATAATCCTAGGATTGTATTTGATAAAATAATAGATGCAGTGGAAATTGGTGAACTATCAATGGAAGAAATAGATGAAAAGGTCTACAGGATTCTTGAATTAAAGGATAGGTATTTAAAAGTAGGTAATGTGGACTTGAATCTTGAAGAACTAAACAATATGGCTGAAGAAATAAAAAATCGAGTTAAGTAATTGGAGGTTAAGATGAAAAAAGCTATAGGTATTGACTTAGGAGGGACAAGCATACTTGGAGGACTAATTGATGAGGATGGTATGATCATAAAAAGGGCTGAAACAGAGAGCAGAACTGCAAAGGGAAGGAAAGAGGTCCTAAAAAGGATAAGCGAAATTATAAACGCCCTAATGGAGGATGGGGTAATAGGTATAACCATTGGCTCACCAGGCTTTATAGATACCAAGGAGGGTAGGGTTCTTAAGGTGGGAGGAAACATCAAGGACTGGGCTGGCACTCCTATAAAGGAGGAACTTCAGAAAGAGTTTAATGACCTACCCATATTCGTTGAGAATGATGCCAATATAGCAGCCTTATGCGAGCACTGGAAGGGGGCTGCCAGGGACTATGATAGTTTTCTAATGCTTACCTTGGGTTCAGGGGTTGGCGGGGCCATATATATTGAAAACCATGGACTCTTATATGGGCACAGCTATCAAGGAGCTGAGTTAGGTCATCTTATCCTCTATCCCAATGGAAGGCAGTGTACCTGTGGTCAAAAAGGTTGTGTAGAACAGTATGTATCTGGTAAAGCCATAGAAAAAATGTACGAAGAATTAACATCCATAAGTAAAAGTGGCAAGGAGATATTTAATAATATACATGTGGATGAAATAGCAAAGGGACTTATAAGGGAATTTAGTAGAAATTTAGGCATCTATCTTACTAGTTTAAAGAATGCATTTGATCCTGAAGGAATTGTTATAGGGGGAGGAGTTATTAATTCAAGGAATATCTGGTGGGATGATATGATTGATTCCTACAAGGAACATGTAAATGATTCAGAGGGTATGGATATAGTTCCAGCCCATTATCTAAACGATGCGGGCATGATTGGGGCCGGCAAGCTTGTATTTGATAGATTAGTGTAGGTGATGAAATGGCGAAAAGGATTGTGTATATAGGTAGTTTTAATAATTACAAAAAAGGAGATTTAATTAACCGAGCAATTACAGATTTGAAGAATAATCGTGGGAATGAGTTCTACTACATCCTGCCAAATGGTGAGCTTTTGAGAGAATATAGAAGCTGTTTTATTGGACAAGTAGGACAGGCATTTGAAATAAACCTGTTTACTTTTGACGATATAGTCTCTAGGGTCTTAGAGGGTGATTTCACCCACATTATAGACAATCCAACTAAGAACTTAATCTTAAGAAATCTTATCAAAAGCTTAACCGATGAAGGAATGCTAACCTACTATAAGAACCATTATGATATGCAGGGTTTTGTTAAATCAATGAATGATATCCTAGGGGATATCAAGCGGTCCTTGGTTTATCCAGATGAATATTTGGCAAGGTGTCCGAAGAATCCATTCTATGAAGAGATAGGACTTATTTATGCTGAATATGAAAGAATCTTAGAAAATTTACATGTTACAGATAGGGAAGGTGCCTATCTTAAGTCAGCTAGGTTATTGGAACAAAAGGAAATATTTAGTCATGTTAAAACAATGATTATTGATGAATTTTATGACTTCAGACCCATTGAGTTAGCCATATTAGAACAGTTAACTAAGACAGGTATGGACATTATTATCAATATGCCTTATTTAACTGATAATAAATCTATAGTAATAGATAAAACTTTGGAGGTTTTAAGTAAGCTAGGTTTCCAAATAGAGTACATATATGATGAACCATCAAACGTCTTTGAGAAACTTGGAAAATATCTATTTGTCGATGAGGTAGATGTATTAAAAGTCGAAGATGAGATTTCTATAATTAATGGGGCTACTCCCTATCTTGAACTAAGAAAGATTTTTGAAGAGGTAAAGAAGCATCATCACTCTGGCATCGACCTTGGAGATATTGGGATAATCATATCAAATTCGGACTACCTAGAACCCTTGTACAAGGTTTCAGCTATGGAAAGGATTCCCCTTAGCATAAACAAGACCAGTCCCTTAAAAAACTTGCCCATAGCTAGGGAACTCCTAACCATAATGGAGAATAAGCTAAATTCCTATCCCAAATCATTATTGATAAACAGGATTAAGTCTAGTTATTTTGAGGTATGCCCAGAAGATAAGAGGGACCTTTACGAGTTATTCCTAAGAAGGGAAGATTTTTCTGACATAAAGGATTTGGAGGACCTGCTAGAATCAAACAAGGATTTAAAAATACCTATGGAAGAGATAGAATCCCTTAATTCTATCATTGATATAATTAAGCATGAAGCAAATCGGATACCTAGTAAGTCTAAAATATCAATCTTTAACCAGACAATCCTTTCACTGATTGATGATTTTAAGATAAGGGAGAGAATTGTAGAACAATATAGGGATGAAGAAGATGAAGATCTCTTCTTGAGGGATTTTCGAACTATAGATAAGATAGAAGAAGTTATTGAGAAAATGGATTTACTAATAGGATTTAAAGATGAGATTACCATCGATGATTATTACTTCCTCCTTGTGGATCATATTGAGGAGGAGGCTGTTATAGAGTTAGAAGGAAATATCAATGGATTACATATTTTAGATCCTATTAATAGTAGGGGGACAATCAAGGAAATAATTTTTATAACTGGCCTTGCCCAGGGGAGTTATCCAGCCTTAGATGATAGGAATTACTTCATCAATGATTATAATTACAAGGACTTAAAATCCATAGGTATAGATGTTAAAAGCTATGGGGAAAGGCTAGATAATGAGGGATTAAAGTTTGCATCTATAATAGCCTCATGTAAAAAGAAACTCTACTTAAGTTATAGTAGTGGCTACGATGATAGCATAATAAAATCCTTGTTTTTAGAAGAAGTGATTTCCTTGATTAAGAAGGATAAGGATGAGAAGTATACCTTAAAAGAGACTAAGGTAAACTTAGATTATTTGGTAAAGAAAAGGGCGGAAGATATTACCAATTTTAGGGATTTGCTTAGATATATAATTAGCTCTTATTTTATGGGAGATAGCCTAGATTCCTCTATTCTCAACCTATACAATGAAGCATTACTTGAGGTCCTGGAGAAGATAAATGAAAAAGTCCTTTCTGAAGTAAATCGTTATGGAAACGAATATGATGAATATCGAGGAGTCCTTGATGATGAAACCATCATCAAGGACATTAAATCAATGCTTCCCAAGGCTTATAGTATATCCTATCTTGAAGCCTATAGTAGATGTCCATACTTCTTTTTGCTAAATAATATATTTAAGGTAGAGCAGATGGAGAGGGAATTTGAAGATTACAGTCCGAGAAATCTCGGGAACTTATACCATGAAGTCTTAAGAAAATATTATGAAACCTATTCTAAAGAAATCGAAAATTCAGTTGTAGGAGGTTCAGACTTTGATTTTCAAGATACCATATCAAACTTGAAAGAAATACTAGTTAACACAGCTCCTGAAATAGGTTTGAATCTAGACAATAAAAAGGACCTCTTGGTTATAGAAGTTGCAATTGATAAATTAAGAGACTTTATTGAGAAGGATGTAGATAGGATAATAAAGGATGGCTACATTCCCTATGAGTTTGAAAAGGAATTTGGGAAGTATGAGTCATTTATTTTGAATGTCAGGGATAGATCAATCCCTATAATTGGGCAAATCGATAGAATAGACAAGCTAGACAAGGAAGACAAGTATATTGCCATTGACTACAAAAGTTCTTCTGGTGGTGTCAAGAGTATTGANGACATGGAATCAGGCCTTTCTTTACAATTACCAGTTTACATCTTATCCCANGAAGGTAGGGATATGGTTGCAGGGGCTTATAGCATAATTAATAATGCCAAAACAGAGATTAAACTAGGACTAAAACCATTTATTAGGGGTAGAGGAAAGAGCATATTAACCCAAGAAGAGTGGGACAGGCTTATGCTGATTACAAAGGAAAATATCTATAATATTTTATCCAATATTGAAAAAGGGGATTTTCGTGTGGAGCCCCAAGAATGCTCACCCTACTGTATCTACAAGGATATTTGTAGATATAGAGACGTTTTGGAGGTGGAATAATGCAATTAAATCCGGAGCAATTAAAGGCTGTTGAGACCATAGATAGTAATTTAGCAGTAAATGCTGGTGCTGGGACTGGTAAGACCAAGGTATTAACAGATAGGTTTCTATATATACTAGAAAAAGGAGATTTGAAAGAAAACAAGGAGATTGAATCCATTGTTGCCATAACCTTCACTAATAAGGCTACCCAGGAGATGATTGAGAGAATTCGTGATGGGATAAGTCAAAACATCCCTAAGGGAGATAGGTGGAGAAGGTTTTATAGGGATTTAGACAGGGCAAATATATCCACCATCCATGGTTTTTGTGCAGGGCTTCTTAGAGAAAACCCCATCGAGGCAAATATTGATCCATATTTTGAGGTACTAGATGATGTTTTAAGCTGTCAGTTACTTAATGAATCTATCCAAAAGGTATTAGGGAATTGGTTGGATGACAAAAAAGACACCTTGCCTATGATGAAACTATTAAACAAGAATAAAATAGAGGATTTAAAAGGGGATATCTATTCTCTTTATAACGAGATTCGTACAATAGGTGTATCATTTGAAGAGGTTAAAGAAGAGACCTTGACCTATATCAGCTCCCTTGAATTTAAGGAAGAATACATTCAAGAAATAATAGGCCTTATTGAGTATATTATGAGTAAATCAAGGTCCAATGCCAAGATACTCAGAATTAGAGATGATGACTTATGGTTGGATTTTAAGAATAAGGATTTTAAGGAGGATATCTTTACCTATATCGAATTTATTAAGGAACATTTAGGTAACAATAAAAGTGCACAGGAGGAAGTAGACAGGGTCCATTATCTAATAGATTGCCTACTCTTGTATAAGGAAAAGGAATATTTGTGGATTTATGAATCCTTGACAGATATCTTAATTGAAATTGATAGGGAGTATAGATTAAGAAAGGCTGAACTAGGAGGTCTGGACTATGATGATTTGCAAATCAAGGTTCTAAATCTCCTGGAAAATCCAGAAATACTTAGGAAATACCAAGAAAAGTATAGATATTTTATGATTGATGAGTTTCAAGATACCAACGAATTACAGAAAAAAATCTTCTATAAATTAGCTACAAAGGAAAAGCCATTGGATAGGCAGAACCTATTTATTGTAGGTGATCCTAAACAGTCCATTTATGGGTTTAGAGGTGCTGACATTGATGTCTTTTATGATGTCATGAATGATATCCAGAGCAAGAACCAGGACAAGGTTATCACCCTAAAGACCAACTATAGGAGCCTAGACACAATCTTGGACTTTGTAAATGCCGTATTTTCTCCAATTATGGAAGACAAGTACGATGAATTAGTTCCCTTCAAGAAGTCTAATAATGAAATTGATATCGAGGTCCTTGAGAAAGAGGATATCCAAGGTAATGCTGATGAAATTAGTTATTATGAGGCTGATTTAATAGCCAAAAGGATCAAGTCCCTGGTGAAAGAGGGAAGGTTTAAATACAAGGACATAGCCATACTATTTAGGGCAAGTACTAGAAACTACATATATGAAGAAGCACTAAAAGATTATAATATACCCTATTTTAATTCAAGCAGCAAAAGATTCTTCTATAGGCAGGAGATTTTGGACTTATTAAATGGTCTTAAGGCCATTAGTAATCCCTATGATAAGATAGCGACCATAGGATTCTTAAGAAGTCCCATGGTAGGCTTGAAGGATACAAGTATTTATTGGACGCTTAAATATTTGGAAGACAATATATACAAGACCATATTAAAGATAAAGGATAATCCAATCTTTAATGAATCGGAAAGGGTTAAGTTGAAGGAGGCTGCAGCCTTATTGGGATATTTTTACAAGGCTAAGAGCTTTTATAGCCTATCAGAAGTTGTGAGTCTCCTAGTAGATAAAACCTATTTTATAGAAAGCTCCTTACTGAAGGCCGAAGGTGACCAAATAGTCGCCAATATCTACAAGTTTATTGAGATGACTAATGATTTTCAGGCAGAACACAATAAATCATTAGAGGACTATATAGATTATCTGGAGAGACTAAAGGAATCAAGTGAGAGTGAAGGAATAATCCAATCTGAAGAAGATGATGCCGTAAAGTTATTAACTATACACGGATCAAAGGGACTTCAATTTCCGCTAGTCATAATACCTGAGATGGCCAAGTCTCACAAACATAGCTCATCCAATATCCTCTATGCTAAGGAACTTGGGATTGGCATAAAATCCAAGGAAAGTGAAGGATTATTTCAATTAATTAAGAAGGATAAGCAGGAAAGTGAAGATGAGGAACTTTCTAGAATCCTCTATGTAGCCATGACCAGGGCTGAAGAAATGCTAATACTGGGATGTTTCGGGAAGAATTCTGGGTTTAAAAAGATGATTAAGGATTATCTACCATCTGACAAGTATAGGATTCTATCTGATATAGATATGGAGAAGGAAGCCTACATTCCGGTAAAGACACTAGGTGATAATTTAACAGTTAGTGATGTTAAATCTACATCCCTACCCCTTCTTTATGACCTAGGTGGCTATAATTCAAAAGAATTTATCTCGTTCAATATCAGTCAATATCAGAAATTTAAAATATGTAGAAGACTCTTTTATCTGGAGCATTATTGGGGATTGAAGCTGGGCATGATGCAAGAAAGTGATGAAATAGAGGATATTGACTATGATTTTGACTTGAAAGAGGAGACGAAAATCCTCAAGGGTCATGAAAAAGGGAATATAGTACATGAATTTTGCCATAAATATAGGGATGGAATGGATGTTGATAATCTTCTACTAGAAATAGTCAACTCCTATGGTATCGAATATAATCAGGGCTTAGAAGAAGAAATTAGGCCCTATGTAGATAACTATATGAAGATTCATAGGGAGGACTATGATGAAATATATACTGAAAGGCCCTTTTATCTAGCAGTTGGAGATAAGTATATTAAGGGTATTATCGATAGGATAACCATCAAAGAAGGAAACATAGAGATAGTAGACTTTAAAACCAATAGATTATGGAATAAGAATAAATTAATTGAACTATACGAACCTCAATTACAGCTCTATGCCTATGCAGTAGAGAAGATATTGGGTCAAAGCGTGGCTAAATCTAAGATAGTATTCCTAGAAAATGGAGATGTGGCCGAGGTGGATATATCTAAAGACAAACTTGAAGAGAACTTCAATAGAATTAGAGACTTCATTGATTATGTTGAACAACATAAGGATTTAGCCTCATATGAACCAGCAGTGGATTGCGACAAGTACTGCATATATCAAGCATTTTGCCAGCCTGAATCTAGGTGATGGGAATGGCTAAACATATACTCTCTTGATTGAAAAAGCCATAGGGCTGAGGTATAATATATTCGAGTATCGAAACATATTCTGTCTATCCAAAGGGGTTGAAGAGTTGCTGAAAGAATTTATTTCCTATTACAAACCTCATAGAAAGTTATTCTTTATAGATATGTTCTTTGCTTTTTTAGTGTCCTTGTTCGACCTTGTTTTCCCTATTTTTTCCAGGAAGATGATTAATGTAATAATTCCTGATGGTAGGATGGACTTGCTATTAAGATGGTCAATAATTATGCTCTTTTTATTCATCTTGAGGTACATTAGTGAGTATATTGTGGCCTATTGGGGACATGTATTAGGAGTAAAAATCGAGCAAGATATGAGAAGGGATATATTCACTCATTTACAAACCCTGCCCTTTAGCTATTATGACAATAATAAAACAGGTCACATCATGTCTAGAATTATCAACGACTTAAGGGATATAACTGAACTTGCCCATCATGGACCTGAAGATGTATTTATCTCTTTAGTTATGCTATTGGGGTCATTCATTATCTTGTTGGGTATAGAGTGGAGGTTGACCCTCATAATATTTGCCTTTATACCATTGATGATCCTTTTTGCTATTAAAAAAAGGAGGAAGATGGAAAAATCCTTTAGGGAGGTAAGGTCTAAAATAGCAGATGTAAACGCCCGTCTAGAAAATAGCATTTCAGGAATTAGGATTGCCAAGTCCTTTACCAATTAGGATTATGAAATAGAAAGATTTAATGAGGGGAATCATGCCTTTTCAAGGGCTAGAAAACAGGCATATAAGGTTATGGCAGAGTTTATTTCTGGAGTTGGGATTATTTCCAATGTACTGAATCTGATAGTTATATCCTTGGGTGGATATTTTGTATATGTCAAGATTATAGATATAGGTGACTTGTTTGCATATACCTTGTATGTTAACTTCTTTATGCAACCTATTAAAAGGCTTACTAACATAACTCAGCAACTTCAAGATGGAGCTACGGGATTTGAAAGATTCTTGGAGATAATGAACATAGAGCCTGATATAGTTGATAAAGAGGATGCGCCAGAATTAGTGGAGCCTCAGGGTGAGATTCAATTTGAAAATGTTTCCTTTAGCTATAAAAATGGAGAGGAAAGGGTGCTATCCAATATCAATTTAACCATAGAAAAAGGCAAGACAGTGGCCATAGTTGGTCCATCTGGAGCTGGCAAGTCTACACTATGTCATTTGATTCCAAGGTTTTATGAAATTGATGATGGTAGGATTATGATTGATGGTACCGATATTAGGGACATTAGACTTAAATCCTTGAGGGCTAATATAGGNCTAGTCCAACAAGATGTATTCTTGTTTACGGGAACTATTAAGGACAACATCCTCTATGGGAAGCCATCAGCCAGTGAAGAAGAAGTGACAGAAGCAGCAAAGAAGGCCAGAATTCATGATTTTATCATGACCTTACCCAACGGTTATGACACCTATATAGGGGAAAAAGGTGTAATGTTGTCTGGAGGACAAAAACAAAGGATTTCAATTGCTAGGATATTTCTTAAGAACCCTGCTATCTTAATATTGGATGAAGCTACATCAGCCTTAGACAATGNAACAGAAGCTCTAGTACAAGAATCGCTAAATGACTTATCTAGGGGTAGGACCTCCCTAATCATAGCCCATAGATTATCAACTGTGAAGAATGCAGATGAGATCTTGGTATTGACAAATGAAGGAATAGTAGAAAGGGGCAAGCACCAGGAATTATTATCACAAGATGGATTATATTCTCAACTTTATAATTCGCAGTTCGAAGGACTGACTAATTGATATCATTTTACCCTCCTTATCATATCCTATAAGGAGGGTGCTTGTTACTTATTTGTAATCTATTATTAATGTGCTTGTAACTAATCCTAATATATTATGTAATAAGATTTAATTATGACATAGTAGAGAGGTGGGGCAATGAGAAAGGGACATAAGATTCTTTTAATTATTTTTCTAATAGTAGTTATTATTGCAATCGGCTGTATTTCAATTAATTCTGGGTTGTTTTCGATGAAACCAGTTAGGGCTATAGATGTAATGCATTCTTTTGATTATCTAGGTGAAAACGGGCCAATTGCTTCCTTGATTGCCATTGAGACTGATCGATATCAAGAGATAAGGTCTAAGGAGCTCTTAGAAGAAAAACGACGAGAATTAGAAATCCAAAGGCTTGAAGAGGAAAAGGAGAGAATGAAGGAAGAAATGCAAGCCCTAGAGAAGGATCCCAATGCTAAGTTTGCCTATTTAACCTTTGATGATGGGCCTTCTCCTAAAGCAACACCAGCCATTCTAGATATTTTAGCAGAGTATGATATCAAGGCTACTTTTTTCGTAGTAGGGTCTAGGGTTATGGAGTATCCGGAACTTGTAAAGAGGATCTATGAAGAAGGTCATGCTATTGGAAATCATACCTTTACACATAACTATAGATTTATATATAAGAATACTAAAAACTTTATGTATGATGTAAATAGGGCTGATAGGGCACTGAAAGCGGTATTGGGAGATGAATTTGAGACTAGGTTATTTAGATTTCCAGGTGGCAGCTTTGGCAAGAACAAGATTCCCATGATTAAGGCTATAGAAAAGGCTGGATATACCGTATATGATTGGAATGCATTGAATGGCGATGCAGAGGGCTTAAACCTGAAGAATAGCTATCTAATAAATAGGTTAAAAGCCACCACAAGGGGCAAAAAAAATGCTATAATATTAATGCATGATTTAGACTCTAAGGTAGGTACCGTTCAGACTTTGAGAAAAAATATAGATTATTTAATCTCACAAGGCTATAATTTCAGACTTTTAGAAGAGAAAAATGATTAGGATGTGATACCATGAGTAGAAAAATCTTAATAGTAGAAGATGAGGACTCCATAAGAAAGTTTGTCAAAATAAATCTAGAAAGGGCTGAATTTCAAGTNCTTGAGGCCGATACTGGTGAAAAAGGTATAGAAATTGCCAGGAAAGAGGATATCGATATACTAGTATTGGATATAATGCTACCAGGAATCGATGGATTTGAGGTATGTAAGATTTTGAGAGAAGAGTATCCCAAAATCGGTATCATTATGCTAACTGCAAAGAGTCAAGATATTGATAAGATAATGGGACTTGAATATGGAACTGATGACTATATGACAAAACCATTTAATCCCACTGAGTTAGTCCTTAGGGTAAAATCTTTAGCAAGGAGAATGGACATTAGGGATGGAGAAGATGATGAGTCCATCTTGGAATTTGGACCGTTTAGAATAGATAAGTATTCTAGACAATTTTTTAAGAATGGGGTAGAAATGGACCTAACACCTACTGAGTTTTCCATAGCCAAGCTTTTTATAGAAAACCCAGGAAAGGCTTTTGAACGTGATGAGATTTTGAATTTAATTTGGGGTTATGATTTTGTAGGTGATTCCAAGATAGTGGATGTAAATATTAGGAGATTAAGGGCCAAAATAGAAGAAGACCCCAGTAAACCAGAGTACATAGAGACTGTATGGGGTTTAGGTTATAGATGGAAAAACCAAGACTAGGAGAACAAGATGAGAAGAAGTATTAAGAGTAGATTAGTTATAAATTTTATGCTAATCATTGTGATTACGGTTGTAATACTACAAGTAGTTTTATCGAATGCAATAAGAAGTTATTATTATAAAAATGTTGAAGATATACTTACAAGCCAAATCGAGTACTCTACTGAATTTCATTCTAAGTATTTCTCAAACTATACTCTAGATGATATAATTATGGGGGACATAGATCTTTTTTGGAAGCAGACAACTGCACAGGTCCAGCTCTTATCTCTAGAAGGCGAGCTCTTAATGGACTCCTTGGGTGTTGTTTATGATGACCCCATTGCCACATCTGATGTATTGAAGGCTATGAATTTAGAAAAGGGAGTTTGGGTTGGAAATGTTCACTATGATGATAACCCAGTAATGGCAGTATCCATGCCATTAAGGAATAATGAAGAGCCAATTGGCATACTGAGATATATTACATCATTAGAGGCAATTAATAGCACTGTAAATAGATTAATTATCCTACTCATTTCAGTTGGACTTGCTGTAGTTGTTGTTTCAGGTGTAGTTAGTATCTTCCTAGCAGACTCCATTGTTAAGCCCCTACTAGAAGTAACTAAGGTAGCTGAGAAGATGGCAGACGGTCAATTAAATGTCCGTGGTAGTATTAGGTTAAAGGATGAAATAGGGAAATTATCCAATACCCTCAACTATATGGCTGAAGAACTGCAGAAAAAAGAGCAAATAAAGAATGATTTTATATCGTCAATTTCCCATGAACTAAGAACACCCTTAACCTCTATAAAAGGATGGGCCATGACCCTACAGGGGGATGAGAATATTGATTATGAATTATTGGAGGATGGGTTAAAGATTATTGAAAATGAGAGTGATAGGCTATCCAGAATGGTTGAAGACCTGTTGGATTTCTCTAAATTTATATCGGGTAGGATCACCTTAGAAAAAGCTGAGTTTTCTGTTAGGGATATGCTCATTATGCTTGGGAAACAATATATGCCTAGGGCGAGGGATAATGATATAGACTTAATAGTTAATATGAGTGATGAAGTCAATATTTTTTTGGGAGATGAGAATAGGATTAAGCAATTATTGATAAACCTTCTTGATAATGCAATCAAGTTTACACCGCCAGGTGGGAAGATCTGGATGGAGGCATATATCAAGGATAAAAACCTAATACTTAGTGTAAAAGATACGGGAATAGGAATACCCGAAGAGGACTTACCTTATGTAAAGGATAAGTTTTATAAGGGAAAGGGCAGCAAATCACACAGTGGCATAGGATTATCGATATGTGAAGAGATTGCCACTCTCTCCAATGGTAGTTTGGTAATCGAATCAGAAGTAAATAAGGGAACCATCGTAAAAGCTATCCTGCCTATGAAGGAGGACCAAATATGAAAAAGCTAACTATTATCTTAATCTTATTCTTGTTATTATTACTATCTGCCTGCTCACTTTCAGAAGGCAATATTCAGGATAAGATTACTTCACCAGAAAACAAGACTATTCCTATCCAGGGTAAATGGGTTATTGAAGAAAAACTTGCAAGCTCTGAAGAGGAGGAAGGAGAAGTTAATAATTTTGTCCATGAAGATAGAGATACTTATGTAGGTAAGGAAGTATTATTTAATAAGGATGCCCTTGTGGTTGCGGATGACTTTACGATTAGTCCAACCTTTAGCCTAAAAAATGTAAATACCTATGATTATTTCCTTTATAAATATAAGATTAGTCCCAGTAAGTTAAATATAAATAGTGAAACTGTGCAGGTAATAACCTCAATGAAGAATAATAAATTGTTTTATGAGTTTGTCAGATATAATGATGATGAACTTCTGGTTTATATAGATAACTCCTTCTATAAGCTTAAGAATAGGGTAGAAGAGGTGAGTCTAGAAGAGGTCAATAGATATATTGCTATAGAAAATGACATGATTAGGAGCTTTGATAATATTGAATTGGAGAGTCTAGACTCAGGAATCTTGTTGGGGATAAGAAACCCCATTTATGATGAGGAGAATGACACTCCTGATTGGGAATACAAGACCATTTGGATAAGAAGTAAAAATAGGGAAATAACTATTTGTGAGTTAGATAAGTTACTTGTACCAAGGAAAAATGGATTTTGGATCTTGAGGGTAGATAGGAGCAAGAGTAGCAATTCTATTACTGATAAACTGGTAGCAATTCCTCAATTTATCAATACTTCAAAAAATAAGTCCAGTGAAGAATCCATAGTGGACAATTTCAAACCATTATCCTTGATAGGAAATAGGCCTACTGTACTAAAGAGCATACAGTTTGTGGGTAATGACTATGTTGCTGTAGAAAAAACAGAGGTAGATAAGGATAATAGGAAGACTCTAGAAATCTATGCTATAGATAATATTGAGGATGAAAAACCCATTAGGTTGTCGGATATAATTGGAGAAGATGGCAAGTTCCTTTTCAATGAAGGCTCTGAGAATCTTCAATCTTTAGGTGAACGCCCGGTTCTAGATGAATCAAACATAGGCCTGGAGAGGAAAAATGGGCACTGGAGTCTCAAGGGAAGGGTGAACTATAGACAGAACAAGGAAGAACTCTTTAAGGATTTCAATATTAGGGCAATTCCGCCAGAAACAATGGTGACCTATGATGAGCAGAGTGTTCCATGGGATAAGATGATAGATCTATTTCCCAATGCTGTAGATATATTTTCTTCACCTAATAAAGAATTTATAGTTGTAGCTACCAATAGTGAGTTGCAGGTTTATAATATTGAGGATGGCGAGATAATAAATCCTGATTCATTCTCAAAAATAGAAATACCAAGCAAGGCATCCATTATTATGTCAGAATGGGCTCTTGGTAGATATCCAACTATATGGGAAAATGAAATGATTTATCAGGGAGCAAACTATATCAAATAGATTATACTAAAGTAAAAGGGGTTTTTTAGATGAGCAGATTAGTAGAAGTATTTAAGGAGTTATTAGATTATACAGAGTATACCAGTTTAATAGTTTTTTTTGCCCTGGCTGGAATTGTGACTACATTTTTGATTTTCTGGTTCCTTAGAAAGTATAAGCAATATAAGTGGGCCAAGTATATACCAGGGTTACTCTTATTAATATTTGGGCTGTTCAATTTATTTATGTTGGACCTATCCACTGAGGAATTCCTCAAGGAAAAAGGCATGATTTGGTTTATAACTGGAACTAGTGTTGGAATTGCAACCCTCCTGTTTAGTTTAATTTTGGGAGTAATATCAAAGGAGAAGAAGCCCAAAAAACCTAGAAAGAAGAAGGCTAGAAGAATCGAAGAAAAAGAAGTAGATGCATAAAAAAGGGGATAAGACAATCTGTTTGTCTTGTCCCCTTTTTATCTATACCAAACCCTTTTATTACTAGTAGATATAGCAATGGCGCCAGCTTTTAGGCTGGATTCAACATCATCAAAACTAGATATAAGCCCCCCAGCAATCAGGGGTATTTTACTTTCATCTACTATTTTTTTTATAACAGCTGGCATGATTCCAGGTAAGATCTCTAAACAATGGGGCCTGTTTTTTTTCATTGACTCTAGAACATATTCTAAACTCTCACTATCAGGAATAAACATCCTTCTTATGGTAAAAACCCCCATGTCCTTGCTCAATTTTACTAGGTTCTCCCTAGAGGTTATAATTCCATCAAGGGGAATGTTTTTTACAATGTATTCCAATCCCCAGGTATCCTTGGAAAACCCATCGATCTTGTCTATGTATATCAAGAGTAGTTTATTATTTTTGTGAACCTTATTTGAGATTTCCCTTAGGTTAAAAATGTTTCCGGTTAGTAAGGCAACAACTTCACATGGAGACTCTATAGCCATTTCTAAACCGTCAATATTATTTACCGCAGCAATAATTGGATTATCATTTACCTTTTCAAAAAATATGCTCATCGAATCACGACCTTTTAATTAACTCTAATTTTTCATCCCTAGTCAATTTTTTAATAGCACATTCTCTTTTTAAAGCTTCACTCTTGCTAGATAGCTCTTCATAATAGACTAGTTCAACGGGCAGCCTACCACGAGTATATTTAGAAGCCTTGCCCTTATTATGAGAGTTTATCCTTGCTTCTAGATTAACTGTATATCCAGTATATAAGGTATTATCGCTACACTTAAGCATGTATACATAAAACAAAATCATCACCTTAATCCAAATCATTCAATACTTCATCCAATACTTTTGATACTATTTCATAGGAATATCCTCTCCTATATAGAAAACCTCCCAACTTTCTATAAACGGCATTCTTATCATCATCTTTATACTGTTTTATCCTCTTTTTAGCCAGGTTTAATGCCCTATCGAATTCATCTTGAAAATCTAGATTGAGTACCTCTTCGATGATATCCTTAGATATACCTTTGGAGATTAACTCGTAACGAATTCTCATAGAACCATAATTTTTGAGATTGGTCCTGTCCCTTATGAAACTTTCAGCAAATAATTTGTCGTTAATAAAACCTTTTTCCTCACAAAATTCTATAGCATCTATTACATCTTCCTCGTCATAACCTTTTTTCATAAGCTTGATATAGATTTGCTTTTTTGAATTCTGTCCATAGGAAAGGATACTAAAAGCATTATTTAAGACCTTATTTTTTTCCTCTGCCCGTAAAACATCATCAATATAGGTTTGGTCTACTTCCTTACCTACAAAAAGGTCATATTTAAACCTAATCTCTTGACTCAAACCAAAGGCAAAGCTTCCATCTATATAAATATTTACCCTATCCTTGTTTTTTTGAGCAACAATATCAGTAATTTTCATCTTAACCACCTTTAACGGATTTTTTCAAATATCTGAGGGTTTTCTCTAATATATTTATGGTAGTTAGATCCTTCAGTCTTGTATCGAAGGAATGACCCGCAGTCTTATGGACATAAAGCTCAGAAGGGATATTGTGTTTTTTTAATCTTTTAAATAATTCAACAGTAGAACTAAATGGTATAACTTCATCCAATTTCCCATGAACCAGTAGGGTAGGCAGCATTCTTTCACTTATCCAATTAATAGGAGAATAATAATCATAAATCTCCTCTATATCAGTAGGTCTACCATTGAGTGTTTGGCTTGCACCAAATTTAGCAAATAGGGATTTTGTATCCGAAGAAAAAATATCCTTTAAATTTGAAGGGGCATAGTAGGCTACAACAGCCTTAATCCCCTGGATTTTCTCTGAATTATCTAATAATGCATTATAGGCAGCATACAAGAGGGACAAATGCCCCCCTGCAGACAAGCCCATCAGGACTATATTATCCTTGTCTATATGAAGTTTTTTGCTATGTTTTTTTAAATACTCTAGTCCATCAGTAAAATCCCTTAATATATCATCCATACTATTCTTGTATCCGTACCTATAATCTATACTAGACACTATAAATCCCCTGGAGGCAAGAAATTTACACCAAGAAACATTGTTTGACTGATTTCTGAAACCTGAAATCCAGCCGCCCCCATGGCAAAAATAGATTAAAGGTCTACTATGGCCTATTTTTGTGGGGGGATAATAAAGGTCTAGTTTTAATTCCCTTTTATCAGTCACCTTATAAACATAGGTTTCAAATGGAATATCAACCTTAACATCCATTGGCAACTTATAAGTGAGACTCTTCCATAAAAAAATAAAAAGTGATGCAATAAAATAGGCAAAGGCAAGGGTTAAATCGGAGATGGTTAAAAGCAAAAAAATAACAAACAAATACACTTTGTTGACAATAAAGTAGGAACTCTTTATTTTATCCTTATACTTTTTCATACAATCAACCCTTATTATTTATCCAATGGATTTTGGATGCGCTCTTTTTTTAAAAGGGCCTTTTTAGCAACTCTGTCATTGATTTCTAATTTATGGAGCATGTATTTTGCAATNAAATATGAAAAAGGTAACCAGTTAATATGTGAAATTGGTAGGATTCTTCTTTTGGATCCTTCCATTAATTTATATAAGTCCCTTCTTGATTCTATAGGCAGGGTGCTATCAAAGAAGGCATCCACGAAAGTAACCTTTTTCTTGTCAATAAAATGTGCATATGATATAGGGTCAATTTTAAACAAAGGATTTATTTCATCACTATTTAATAAATCATCTATATCCATACTATTTACCATAGGAAATTGGTTTTCATATTCCGTATAGAGCTGGTCCTTGTCTTCTAAACCCTTGGCATCAAAACTCTTATCTGCAAACAATCTTCTTACAAAGGAAGTAGCTGGAGATTGGTGGAGGATTTTAGGTATATTACCACCAGTAGTCATAAACAGGGTATGGGCTATTCTACTGTCAATGGCAGCTACAATAGTACTTATCATACCACCTAGACAGTATCCCATGAGCAAGTTATTTTCTTTCCANAAACCCATATCNTCCAATAAATCTATGGAGGTTAAAACATCTACTACTGCATGTTCCCAAAACTGAAACATGAGATTGATGTCTGGGTAGAGAAAAGACCGGCCACTTACAGATTTATTCTCAACCCTAGTATAGTTACCTGGTAAAATTAGAATACTCGTATTAACACCCGCAGAAGCTAGATGAGGTCCTAACCATAAGAGGAACTTAATGTTACTGCTTCCCAAACCATGGAGAATCATGGTTGAAGCNCTGACCTTGTCTTTTGGTTGAAAGTTATATAATTCTACAACTTCAGTTCCTGGGGCAGGATTTCTGTATAGGGAGCCAAATTTTATAAAGGAACATCTATAGCTGTTCCCTTTAAAAATGTGACCTGATGTATATTTGATTTCTTGTCTAGTATAATTAAAATCTATTTTCATTTTTACCACAATCAATTTTTCTTTTGATTAACAATTATAAATACGCCAAGTAGTATCAAGAGAACTGGCCATAAATCCCTTATAGTTCTTATAATATGCCTAAAATTAGGAAAGAGTATATGGAGGGATGGCATAAAGATCCTAACCAACAATACAAGNCCTAAAGCTATAAGGCCAACACCAACAAAGATTGCACTATTATCCTTAGCTGTTGAATAATAGCTATTATCTGAATCCTGATATATGACATCATCTGCTGGTATTATTGCTGCAGCTATTCCATAAGCAACAAGGGCTAGGAATATATTATTAAAAGCAATGATAATATAAACAATCCGTAATATAACAGCATCTATTCCAAAATATTCTCCTAGTCCTCCAAAAACACCTGAAAAAACCTTATTAGTATTTGAACGTGTTAATCTTTTCAAGAAAAGACACCTCCTCAGTTATAGTTTAATAATATCAAATATTCATTGAGATTGAAATACTTCTCGCGAAATAATTCCCTTTGCTCTGTGATTATGATAATATCTAATCATAGCATTTTCAATCTTTGGAGGAATGGATATGTTTAATATAGTATCTCTCTTATTCAAATACATATTTATAATTATAATCTATATGTTTATATTTAGCATAATTAGATTGATATATTTAGACATTAAGGGGATGGATTTTGTGAGTTCAGGTGATTATGCCTATTTAAAACTAATAAACCGTAAGGATTCACTACCCTTCAAGATTAATGAGCACTATAGTATTGATGAAGAACTCACTTTAGGCAGACGTGTTGATAACGATATAGTAATTAAGGATCCCTATGTCTCCAAATACCATTTTAAGATTGTTCAGGATGAGGACAATTACTTTATTGAGGACCTAGATAGTGCAAATGGTACATTCCTAAATGGTGAAAGGTTAGAGGATGCTGTGATGCTAAAAAATGGTGACATTATAAGAATTGGAAATATTGAGTTTTTATTTGTTAATAAAGGGATGTGATTGGATGTTGAGTAGAGGAATTAGTGGGAGAACCCCTAGGAGATTATTGTTTCTATATGAAATACTTGCACTGTCCCTCTTATTTGTATATCAAATAGATAAACTTGATAAGTATATCCTGGCCACAGGTATGGGCCTGATATTGCTAGTTTATATATCTAACTATTTACTTCTAAAGATTTCCAAGGGAGACAATTATATATTTTTAATTGCCACCATGCTCATGTCTGTAGGGATTATCATGATTTATAGGATAAGCCCAGTAGCTGGAATTCGTCAACTAATGTGGCTTTCTCTAGGTATTTTTCTTTTTTATTTAACCTATTTTATAACCAAGCATTTTAAAAGCTTAGATAGATTATTGTACTTATATATAGGGGGGGCTTATTTCTTATTTTTAATAACCTTTTTATTTGGAGAGAGGACCTATGGAGCAATAAATTGGATTAAAGTGGCTGGATTTAGCTTTCAACCTGCTGAAATGACCAAGTTNATTTTGATATTTATATTGGCTACCTACTACTCACGATATGACAAATATAAGGAAGTAAAATATTCCTCATATATTTTAACGATCATAGTATTTTCATTTATAGGCCTCTTATTTTTGCAAAGGGATCTAGGAATGGCAGTGATTTTTTTTGGTATCTTTATTATCCTACAATTCATATTTGAGGAAGATCGAAGGTTAATCTATATAAATCTAGGCCTTATACTTGTTGGAGGATTAATAGCATATAGACTTTTTAGCCATGTAAGAATTAGGGTTGATATATGGATTGATCCATGGAGGTTTATAGATGATAAGGGCTACCAGATTACCCAATCCCTATTTGCAATCGCAGAAGGGGGGTTCTTTGGTAAGGGGCTAGGTTTAGGGCACCCTCAATTTATACCCCTAGCTTACAATGATTTTATTTTTGCCGCCATTTGTGAAGAGTTAGGTATATTTACAGGTATAGGTATTATAATGCTCTTTTTGTTATTAGTATATAGGGGCTTTAAGATAGGTATAAGTCAAGTAAATAGGTTTTATAAGATACTGGCCCTGGGTATAAGTAGTTTGTTTGGGATTCAATCATTCATCATTCTAGGCGGTGTCTTGAAAGTAATCCCCCTCACTGGAATTACCTTGCCATTTGTTGCCTATGGGGGAACCTCTATAATATCAAGCTTTATGGCCTTGGGCATACTTCAGACTGCATCTGAAGACATGGAATGGAGGATGGACCATGAATAGGGAGACAAAAAGGATAATTTTGGTATTATCAGCATTTTCTATCTTGTTTGTTAGCCTAGTCGCCTATCTCAGCTATTTCCAAGTATTCAAGGCAGAAAAAGTTAAGAATAATCCATATAATAAAAGGCTATGGATAAATGAGGAAAACGTCCTTAGAGGTTCTATCCTTGATAGAAATGACAATCTATTAGCCTATAGCGAAAGGGATAATAATACAAGCAGGAGGTATTATAAGTATGGAAACCTCTATAGTCATATAATTGGATATAGTTATAGGGAGTATGGAAAAGCTGGGCTAGAGTTGGAATATAATAATGTCCTATTAGATATAAGAGAAAACACAGCTATTAATGAATTAAGAAATCTAGTACTGCCAAGATCAGAGGGAAATGATATCAGGCTGACTATTGACCATGGAAGTCAAGAAAAGGCTAGAGAACTCTTAAANGGGAATAAGGGCTCTATAGTCCTTATGAATCCAAAGACTGGCGAGGTTTATGCAATGGTTAGTTTGCCCGACTTCAATACTTCAGAACTAAATGAAAACTGGAAGGAAATTATCGAGGACCCAGATAGCCCCTTCCTTAATAGGGCAACTCAAGGCCTCTATCCACCAGGCTCCATCTTCAAGATTGTCAGCGCAATAGCAGCCCTAGAATCCCCTGACTTAGACTTAGATTATACTTGTGTAGGAAGTNCTAAGGTTGATGGGTATATACTTAAGGATTATAATGAAAAGGCCCATGGAAGGTTAGATTTACATGAAGCCATTGTAAGATCCTGTAACACCTATTTCGCTGAAAAATCACTTCTAATAGGGAAGGAAAAGTTAGGAAATATAGCAGACCGCCTTATGATTAATCAGGAAATAGACTTTGATTTACCANTAAAAACATCCCAATTTCCCTATAGGACTAATATTGGAGCTACTGAGATAGCCGAATCATCCATAGGACAAGGAAAGATAGTTACTACACCACTAAATATGGCTATGATGGTCTCAGCCATAGCCAATGATGGGGANATGGTGAAGCCTATCCTGGTAAAGGAGATAATCAACAAGGATGGAAGGATAATTAAATCAATAAGTACAGATATAATATCAACTGTAACCAGTCCATCAGTAGCGAGAGAGATCAAGGCAATGCTGGTGGATACCGTTAAAAGGGGTACAGGAAGCAATGCTAAGATTTCCAATGTTACAGTAGCTGGCAAAACAGGGACAGCTGAGAACCCATCAGGCAATGACCATAGTTGGTTTGTTGGATTTGCTCCTGCAGAAGATCCCCGACTGGCAGTAGCTGTAATTCTAGAGGAAGCAGGTATGACAGGAGGTAAGGGGGCAGCCCCACTTGCAAGGGATTTAATCTTATATGGTTTAAATAATATTGATTTTTAAGGAGGAAGTCATATGTCAAAGAAAGTACTGGAAAGAAAGGACATTCCCAAGGAGTATACCTGGGATATAGAATCAATTTTTGAAAATATAGATGCTTGGGAGAAGGAGTTTAATTATGTTTCACAGAAATCTCAAGACTTTCTAAAACATAAGGGGGTATTTACTAAGAGTCCTGAAAGTCTACTAGAGGCTTTAAAGGATTTGGAAATCCTGTTTAGAAAGGTGCATAACCTATATTCATATTCAAGTATGAACCTAGACCAAGACACAAGGATCCCTGATTCCCAGTCCCTATTTGCAAGGGCTAGCAATCTCTATGTAGAGGTTGACTCTAACACATCATTTTTTGAGCCTGAGCTCTTAAGTCTAGATGAAGATACCATAAGGAAATACGTGGAAGAAAAACCGGAATTAAAACTGTATGAGCATTACTTTGAAAACATACTGAGAAAGAAGGCTCATGTTTTATCAGCTAGAGAGGAGGCCATCCTAGCCCAGGGTGGAGAAGTTGGTGCTGCACCAGAAAAGATCTTTTNCATGTTAAACAATGCAGACATTAAGTTTCCAACAATTGAGGATGAAGATGGAAATGATATTGAGATTACCAAGGGAAATTTCATCCCCCTTATGGAGTCAAAGAATAGGGAGATAAGGAAGAAGGCATTTAAAGAGTTTTACAAGGTCTATGATAGTTTGAAGAATACCTTTGCTGCGACCTTAGATGGAGATTTAAAAAAGAATATTTTTAATGCCCGTATCAGGAACTACAAGAATTCAAGGGAAGCAAGCCTTGATAGGAATAACATTCCCTTATCAGTCTATGATAATTTAATTAAGGCAGTTCATGAAAACCTAGATGCCATGTACAAGTATATGGACATTAGGAAAAGGGCCTTGGGATTAGATGAACTCCATATGTATGATATCTATACTCCCATGGTTAAGGATGTAGACTTCGATATACCATATGAAAAAGCATTAGANTTGATTAAGAAAGGTCTAGAACCACTTGGTCAAGAGTATATGGAGATAGTTGATGAGGGATTCAATTCAAGATGGATAGATGTTTATGAAAACAAGGGAAAGAGGTCTGGAGCCTACTCAGGAGGGTCATATGATTCAAAACCTTATATTCTGCTAAACTATCATCCTACTTTAGATAATGTATTTACCATTGCCCATGAAATGGGGCATTCAATCCATAGTTATCTAACTAGAAAAAACCAACCCTTCATCTATGGAAATTATAGTATATTTGTAGCTGAGGTGGCATCTACTGTTAATGAAGCNCTTCTCTTAACCCATATGCTCAAAAATGTAAAAGATAAGAATGAAAAAATCTATCTATTAAACCATTATTTAGAGAGTTTCAGGGGTACTGTATTTAGGCAGACCATGTTCGCAGAATTTGAAATGATAATCAATGAACACCTGGAAAATGGTGGCGCTATAACAGCAGATTACCTCAGCGAGACCTACAAGGATTTGAATAGAAAATATTATGGACCAAATGTTGTCATTGACGATGAAATCGCTATAGAATGGGCTAGGATACCCCATTTCTACTATAATTTTTATGTGTTCCAATATGCTACAGGGTTTTCAGCAGCAGTAGCCCTTTCTAAGAAAATCTTAGAAGAGGGAGATCAGGCTGTTGAAAGCTATTTGGGTTTTCTAAAAAGTGGTAGTTCTGACTATCCAATAAACGTTCTTAAAAGGGCAGGGGTAGACATGACTAGTGAAGAACCAGTAAGAAATGCCATGCTGCTATTTAATGAGCTGGTAGATGAGTTGGATAAATTGATATAAGAATTTGATATAAATATATGTGGACACCTAATCAAAAGGGGGGATAGGGTGAATCTTATCGATTTAATGGATGTATCAGTGCCTATTGCTTTTGGGGCTGGATTCATATCCTTTTTTTCACCATGCATTTTACCGATGATACCAGCCTATATAATGTATATCACTGGTGTTAGTATAGAAGAGGACTTAAGTGAAAAAAAACTATTGGCCCTCAAGAGAACTATGTTCTTTGTGTTGGGCTTCACCATCATATTCATGATCATGGGAACTTCCGCTAGTTTCCTAGGCAAGCTCTTTATTAGGAATAGGAGACTTTTTTCAAAAATTAGCGGAACCATTATANTAATATTTGGCTTAAATATGATGGGTATATTTAAGATAGGTTTTCTAAATATCGAAAGAAGGGCCAGGACTCCAAAGAAGATTGTAGGAGGACTAAGCTCTATGCTAATGGGAATGGCTTTTGCAGCAGGCTGGACACCCTGCTTTGGACCAACTTTGGGAGCAATCCTAATGTTTGCTAGCACAGCAGAGACTATTTACAAGGGCGTCCTTTTACTCTTGATATATTCAATAGGCATGGGTCTACCCTTCATATTTACAGCCTTATTTATAAATGGGTTCACAAAATTTATGGATAAGGCAGGTAGGGTATTAAGATATATTCCAATAATTAGTGGCTTGATTATGGTCGTTTTTGGAATTCTGGTGTATATGGATAAGTTAATGGCCATAAGCAACCTATTCTTATAAAGGAGATACAGGCTATGAGGAGATTATTGATAACTATATTATTACTTTCCCTTTTCATTAGCGGGTGTGCTGCTGAGAATAAGGGGAACATAGATGACAAGATAGATGATAGAGAGAAAAATGGCATAGTAGAAGAAGAAGGCATGGATGGCCAGGAGGGACAAGGTTTAGAAACTGAGATAGATCCTCAAGAGGAAAAGGATGGAGTAGTTAATAAGGTAGAAGTTGAAGAGGGAAAGGAGGCTCCTGATTTTGCCTTAGATAATCTATACGGTGATAAGATTAGCCTATCGGATTTTAGGGGGAAAATTGTCCTACTAAACTTTTGGGCAACCTGGTGCCAATGGTGCGACCTGGAAATGCCCGACCTAAATAAGTTGAATGCAGAAAATGAAGATTTGGTAGTTTTAGCTGTCAATGTAATGGAAGATGAATGGAAAGTTAGAAGATACATCCAGGATGGCGGCTATGAGTTTGAAGTGGCATTTGATTTTGATGGGAAATTAGCAGGGGATTACTTGGTTGAAGGTTTACCTAGTTCTTTCTTCATAGATAAGGATGGGGTATTACAGCTAGCTTATTCTGGAATGCTGACCTATGAGCAAATGATAGGAGTAGTTGATGCCATAAGAGAAATGAATTAAGGCTTTAATATAATATTTGAAAGGAGATGCATAGTATGCAGATTAAGAGGATCAAATTTAATGAGCATCTATCCCAGGCTTTAGAACAACTAAAGGATGGTGCATTTTTAACTGTTAGGGCTGGAAATGAAACAAATACCATGTCCATAGGCTGGGGTAGTGTTAACTATATGTGGAACAAACCTGTGTTTTTGGTAATGGTAAGATTCTCAAGACATACTTACGATTTGTTGGAGAAGGCCCAGGAGTTTACAGTCAGCATTCCTTTAAAGAAGGATTTAAGAAAGGAATTAAAGTACTGTGGGACTCATTCAGGCAGGGATNTTAATAAGTATGATGGTTGTGGTCTGACCCTAGTGGATGGACAAAAAATATCTACTCCAATTATTGGTGAATGTGAACTACATTATGAGTGTAAGGTGGTCTATAGACAGGCCATGGAACCTGGAACTCTAGATGAAGAGTTAAGAAATCGGGTCTACCCTACCAACGATTATCATGTCTTATACTATGGAGAAATAGTGGATTCATATCTATTAGAGAATGAATAATATATAATATTTCCTATCAAGTTAATT